>Ga0073934_10002652_pt1 | contig 36235 bp, 28 predicted proteins | sample LarsenN4metaG_FD_76834 | JGI IMG/M metagenome (GOLD analysis project Ga0073934, IMG submission 76834) | Hot spring sediment bacterial and archeal communities from British Columbia, Canada, to study Microbial Dark Matter (Phase II) - Larsen... ... | reverse complement strand
TGCTTATGACGAAAAAGAAAACGAGCTCTGGGCAGGAAGCGTTAACGGAATTGCGAAAATTGAACTGAATAATTTAAATAAATATTTAAAACCGCCTGCAAAAGTCATAATTAAGAATCTTCAGTTACCGGATACAACTTTAAATAATTTTGACAATATAGAGCTTGATTATACACAGAATAATATAAGATTAAATTATACATCTCCGAATTTCAACGAACCTAAAAACATAAGATACGAATATAAAATAGGCAGCGAAAATGAAAATCCTGATAAAATAGAATGGAATAAAACAGATAATACAAACATTGAACTGGCTTCTCTCTCTCCCGACAGATACCGTCTTTTAATCAGAGCAACAGATAATAATTTCAGGAGTGATATAACGACTTTAACCTTTAAAATTAATCCACCCTTCTGGAAAACATTATGGTTTTATTTGCTGACAGGGCTTTTCATTATAACAACCGTGGGATTTATTTTCAACAGGCGGATAAAATTCCTGAAAGATAAAGCAAAGAAAGACCTGGAAATTCAAAGCAGTATTACGGCTTTAAAACATGAGGCACTCTCTGCGTCTATGAATCCGCATTTTATTTTCAATACATTGAATTCGATTCAGTATTATATGACAACTCACAGCAAAGAAGATGCAAATGAATACATTGTGAATTTTTCTCGCCTGATAAGAATGAATTTAGATCTTGCAGGAAAAACTCTGATACCGCTTGAAACGGAAATCAACAGACTTGAACTTTATCTTAAGTATGAAAAATTAAGATTTGGTGAAAGACTTTTTTCAGAAATAAAAGTCAGCGATGATATTAATCCGGAAACACTGCAAATTCCCAATATGATACTTCAGCCATTTGTCGAAAATTCAATATGGCATGGATTGCTTCCTAAACAGGGGAACGGACTTGTATCAGTTGAAATCAAAAGGGGTGAAGTTACAGTTAATAATAACAAACTCTCTGCTGTAATAATCGATATTAAAGATGACGGAATCGGAATTACTGAAGCGGCAAAGAACAGAAAATCAAATCATATATCAAAGGGACAATCAATAATCAAAGACCGGCTGAAACTATTAGCCCCCGAATACGGAGATTTTGAATTTATTACAATCATAGACAGGCAGGATAAACAGGGAGCAGAAGTAACTATTACCCTTTTACCGAACCATTACATAGAATCGGTAGAAAATTAAAATAAAAAGAATCGGATTTCAGAAAGGATCTCCTTACTAAGCGGGAGCTTAGTAAGGAGATATAAAATTCATAAACCTTTTAAAATTCCAGTGCCGCTTTGAAATAGAAGTTTCTGCCCGGCTCTGCATAAATTGTGCCGCGGTTTGAAGAGAGATGATTCCTGTATTGTAAATCAAAAATATTTTCCACACCTGCAAAAAGTCTGACCGTACCGTAATTAAGATTAAATGGAGCAGAACTTAAATTCAGATTGAACACACCATATCCCGGCGTTGATAGTTCGCCTGATGCAGTATTATCCTGTCTGTCAAACAAAACAGCGTTAAGATCTGCTATTAAATATTTAAAGAATTGTCCTTTAATTCCGATTCTTCCGTTTAATGGCGGAATCTGAGGGAGGTTTGTACTGTTTTCTGTATCTTCGCCCCTTGCATAAGATAATGTTGCATAACCAACGTAGTTTCCATAAAAATTATACATTACATCAAAATCAAATCCATATATTATTGATTTTCCGATATTCTGTTTGATTAAAGCATTTCTGTTTTCATAAGTGCCGGGTTGTTCAACTACTAAATCCGTAAAAAAGTTTGCAAATATATTTCCAGTGAAAGATAATCTCTGCATCCATAATCTTGTCCCGATATCGAAAAATAATCCCTGTTCAGGATTCAAATCCGGATTGCCAACCCTTAATACACTTCCTAAATCAATATACTGATATCTTTCTTCCATAGAAGGAGAGCGGAATGAACGTGATACATTAAGAGTAAAATCAATATTATTGAATGCATTATATAACAAACCCATACTACCGCTCCAGTTGAAGTTATCTACATCCCTTGCTTCCCAGATTACTTTCTGCCCAGTCGGTGTCGGGTTATAAACTCCGTTTGTAATTTCATAAACAGGTTGTAGTGTCTTTGAGTTAGTTACATTAATTTTATCTACTCTTGCTCCGAGTGTAAGTTTAAGTTTATCTACGGGCAGTTTTATATCATCCTGTGCAAAAAATCCCATACTCCTGTATGAAGCGTCCGGAATAGGTTTTTCACCTGTAGTTTTATTTATGACTGATTTTACCGTATCGCCAACATTGCTTAGGTTTTCAATTTTCTGGATTTGCTGACGGTTCGAATTAAGATTCCTTTGCCAGATGTCAATTCCTGCAACAAGATAATGACCATTAAAAGGTACCCAGTCGGTTTGTAGCTGAATTCCGTTAACATAATGCTTCCCAACGGGTAATATTTTTTCAACAGTAATTCTTTGTTTCGGAGTATTCCCGCTTGCCGGTTTTATTGTAACCTGATATGGAATATTTTCTACATCACGTAAAATATAAGTATAGAAATATTTAACAAAAATATTTTTTAATGAGGTAAACAGATTTTTAATTCTATACTCTGCTGCATAAGAATCCCTGATTTCTCTTGGATATGTTACTTTTGCCTGATTCGGGAAAAGCGGATACCCACCTGGAATTCCTATATCATAACCATCGTATCTCTGATAGGAAATTTTCAGTTCGTGATTTTTAAATGGAATAAATCCTGCAGTTGTCGAAATGAAATAATCTCTGAACTGACTGTTTTTCAGTTCTCCCTGAGGAGTTTTTAAATTGTCCGCTTTTCTATAGGTACCGTTAATTTTGAAAAACCATCTCGAATCTGAAAAATCTAACCCTATTTTTCCAAGTCCGTTATTATTTACAGAATTATAACCACCAAGCAATGAACCACTGAAAAATTTTGAAGCATTGAATATTCCGCCTTTGGTAATAATATTTACTACACCACCTGTTGCGCCGGTTCCATATAAAGTTGATGAACCGCCCTTAATTACTTCAATTCTTTCAATATCAGTTAGGTCTATCATAGAAAGTCTCGCATTTACATCTGTTGCAGTTTCAATTCTGTTCCCGTCAACAAGCGTTACTACGTTGTATTTGCTTAAACCCCTGATGTTTATATCTGTTCCCCAGACGCCGTCACGTGTGATTGACAAACCCGGCTTTGAAGTTAAAATTTCAGGAACGGAATTCGAAGGCGAACGAAGGATATAGTCAGAGCCAACAATTTCCAATGGCATTGGTATATTTTTAATCATCTGTTCATGGCGGATACTTGTAACAGTTATTTCACCCGTTTCAACCGGTGAATATTTCATTGAAAATTTAAGTTCTGTAGAATTGTTATCTGCCGTTATTTCTTTTTGAATTGTTTCATATCCGATGTATGAAACTGTTAAAATATATTTCCCGTATGGGATTTTTTCAAAAACGAAATTCCCGTTATAAGACGATGCTGTTTTATAACCGCCCGATAGTTCAACAATTGCCCCTGATAATCCTGTACCCGATTCTGCATCTGTTATAGTGCCTGATATTTTATAACTTTGTGCAATTAAAATTACGGGTAAAAAAATGAAAATCAAAAATGTAAATAAATTTTTCAAAATATGTCCTTTTTATTTAATAAAATATTTGTGCGTGTTAATAAGGTAAATCATATTACAAAACTAAATAAATATTTCAATTTTTTCTTTGATTTAGGTCACATATTTTTAAAATAAATTTTTCTACAATGGTTGATATAAGAAATTTAATAATTATAGGCGACAGGGTTTTAATAAAACCGCTTGCCGACGAAGGAAAAACGAAATCAGGTTTATATTTGCCGCCCGGAGTAAAAGAAAAAGAAGTGGTTCAGTCCGGATATATAATGAAAATAGGTCCGGGATATCCCGTTCCTCAGTCTCAGGACGATTTCGATGAATCTTGGAAAAGGAAAAACGAAGAAAATGTGAGATACATTCCTCTTCAGGTAAAAGAGGGAGACCTTGCTATTTTTTTACAGAAAGGAGCAGTAGAAATTGTTTACCGCGAAGAAAAATATTTTATAGTTCCTCAGCACCTGATTCTTATGGTTGAAAGGGAGGAGTTTTAATTAATTGGAAATTACTCCGTGCGAAATATTAACTGCTCACGAGAGAATAAAAGAATTTATTCATAACACTCCTGTATTAACTTCGGAATTGATAAATGAAATATCCGGTGCAAATCTTTTTTTCAAATGTGAAAATTTTCAGAAGATAGGTGCATTTAAAATACGCGGTGGATTAAATGCAGCTCTTCAATTGCCTGTTGAAAAATTAAAAAACGGAATTTCTACACACTCTTCCGGAAATCACGCTCAGGCAATAGCTTACGCGGCAAAGGTGCTTGATACTAAAGCTTTTATTGTAATGCCTGATAATTCTCCCTCTGTTAAAATTAATGCTGTTAAGGGTTACGGAGCGGAAATATTTTTTTGTGAACCGACATTACAGGCAAGGGAAGATACTATGAAAGAAGTTATCTCAAAAACAGGCGCCGAATTTATCCATCCCTATAATGATGAACGGATAATAGCAGGGCAGGCAACCGCAGCAAAAGAATTGATTGAATATTTTGAAGAAAATTATAAGAACAGATTTGATGCAATTTTTGCTCCCGTAGGTGGTGGTGGCTTATTATCAGGCACACTCCTGAGTGCAGAATATTTTTCAAATGGGACAAAAGTATTTGCCGGCGAACCGGAAGGCGCTGCAGATGCAGTGCTTTCAATAAAATCAGGGAAAATTGAAAAAGCTCCGTATATTAAAACTATTGCCGATGGATTGCTTACAACTCTTGGCGATAAAACATTGCCAATAATCAAAAAGTATGTGCGGGAAATTATATTAGTAAATGATGATGAGATTTTATCGGCGTTGTATTTAATTTACGAAAGAATGAAAATTGTTGTTGAGCCAAGCAGTGCAGTGGCTTTTGCCGCTTTTTTAAAAAGGCGTAATGAATTTGCAGGCAGGAATATCGGAATTATTTTATCCGGCGGGAATGTGGACTTAAAAAGTTTGTAAAGTTTGTAAAGTTTATCAAGTTTGTAAAGTTTATCAAGTTTGTAAAGTTTATCAAGTTTGTAAAGTTTATCAAGTTTTCGACTCCGTTAGGAGTCGTATGTTTGTAGAATAGGAATGAAAAAAACACTGACCCCGTATGGGTCATACGTTTGTAGCAATTCTAAGATACTTTTTCCGCGATAGTTTTTCCTATTGAAAAACACGAAGTTGCCGCCGGCGAAGGCGCATTACAAACATGAATTACATTTTCTTTTTCAACAAATAAAAAATCATCAATCAAATTTCCGTTACTGTCGCATGCCTGTGCACGTATCCCTGCACCTCCCGGCTCAAGATCTGAAGATTGAATATCTGGAATTAACCTCTGAAGAGATTTAACAAAAGCAGGTTTTGAATATGAACGGTAAAATTCCATTAATCCTGTTTTCCAGAATTTTACTGCAATCGTCAGAAAACCTTTCCAGAACAGACTATCTGAAAGGTCAATGAAATCAATATCAAATTTATCATATCCTTCACGTTTGAATGCAAAAACCGCATTAGGACCTGCTTCCACTTTTCCGTCAATCATACGCGTAAAATGTACTCCGAGAAAAGGGAATTGCGGATCCGGTACTGGATAAATAAGATTTTTCACCAGACTTCTTCTTGAAGGTTTAATGGTATAATACTCACCCCTGAAAGGTACTATTTTAATATTGATTTCCGGATTTGTCATTTTTGCAACCCTGTCAGACTGCAATCCTGCGCAGGTTATTAAATTTCCGGCTTCGTAGTATCCACGATTAGTGATAACTTCTACCGCAGATGTATGAACCTTTATGGCGACAAGTTTTTCATCAAACCTCAATTCAGTACCTTTATCTTCAAGTAGTTCCTTGATTTTTTGTGAAACAATTTTGTAGTCAATAATACCGGTTTGCGGTACTAATATGCCTTTAATTCCATGAACATGCGGTTCAATTTCTTTTAATTCATCTTCGCTAAGCTGTTTCAATCCCTCAAGTTCGTTTTCAATACCACGTTTATACAAATTGTTTAATCCCTGAAGTTCGTGAGTATCGGTAGCCACAATAACCTTTCCGCATATATCATATCCGATTTTGTATTCATCGCAAAAATCAAGAAGCATTTTATAACCACGCCTGCAATTAACCGCTTTCAGACTTCCGGGTTTGTAATAAATCCCTGAGTGAATAACGCCGCTGTTATTTCCTGTCTGATGTTTTGCAACTCCGTTTTCTTTTTCAATGATACAGAGTTTAAGAAATGGATTTTTTTTTATGAGTTCAAATGCAGTCGCAAGCCCTACTATACCGGCTCCGATAATGATAACGTCAAACTTTTTAGTCATTTTAATAAATTTGGAATAAAAATCGGCAAATAATTTTAAGAAATAAATTCAGAAATATGTCTCTTAAAAACAACTATTTTTTAAAAATTATATTAATTAATTTTAAAAAATTCATTTTTTGTTATGAGCAAAAAAGAAAATCAGATTTCTGAAGATAAACTTTTATCGGAAATAATTCAATCCGGTGACAATTTAGGGGAATTGCTTTATTATGTTATTAACGAAGATGAAAATATTGTTTTTATCAAGGACGAAGAATTCAGATATATTGTAGTGAATAAAAAACTTCTTGAATTCTTCGGAAAAGAAAAAAGCGATGTATTGTATAAAACAGATTATGATTTTATGGATAAGGAAAGTGCTGCGAATTGCAGAAATTCAGATTTAATAGTCTTGAAGTCAGGACAACCATATATCGTTGAAGAAAAAGTGAATAACTCAACTTTTATAGCAAAGAAATTCCCTGTAAAATTTAAAAACGGTAAAACCGGAATAGGTGCAATAATACGCGAAATATCTGATATAAAAAAATATAACGAAATAATAAAAGAAAGAACCGAACTGCTAAAAGCTACAAGTACTATGGCAAAGGTCGGTGGATGGGAATTTGATGTTAAAACCAAAAAAGTTGACTGGACAGAAGAAACATTCGCAATTCATGAAGTGGACTTCGATGTACCTCCTTCTTTTGAAGATGCTGTAAATTATTACCCTCCAGATGACAGGAAAAAACTAATATCTGCACTTGATAATTCAATTAAATCCGGTAATCCATTTGATCTTGAATTTCGGTTTATTACTGCAAAAGGTAATAATATATGGGTCAGATCTATTTGCAAACCTGTTATTATTAATGGCGAAGTTGTTAAACTCAGGGGTACATTCCAGGACATAACCGACAGAAAAATTCCTGAAATTACACAGAGAATTCAGTTCAATATTGCAAATGCAGTTGTAAAAGTAAAGAGTATAAATGAATTATATGAAATTGTAAGAAACGAACTTTCCGCTTTATTTGATACTACAAATTTTCTAGTTGCTTTTTATAACGATAAAACGGATATGCTATATTCTCCGTTTAGAAGGGACGAAAAGGATAACATAATCGAATGGTCGGCAGATAAATCTTTAACCGGTTATGTGGTAAAAGAAAAGAAATCTCTGTTGCTTTATAAAAAAGATATTGCAGAGCTTGCAGAAGCTGGAAAGATAAAATTGCTTGGTGAAAGATCTGAAGTATGGATTGGAGTACCGCTGATAATCGGAGGTAAATCTGAAGGCGCTATAGTTGTTCAGAACTATGAAAATCCAAAAGCACTTGATAAACATAGTCTGGAAGTTCTCGAAATGATAGCAAATCAAATCAGTATATACATTGAGAAAAAAAGGTCAGATGAAATAACTTTAAAATTACAGAAAGGAATAGAGCGAAATCCAATCGGTGTTGTAATAACAGATTACGACGGGAATATTGAATATGTAAACCCTCAATTCTCAATAACTACCGGCTATACTTCAGATGAAGTAATCGGAAAGAATCCTAATATATTAAAATCAGGAGAACACAATAATGAATTTTATACTACACTTTGGGATACAATTAAATCAGGAAAAGACTGGCATGGTGAATTCCATAATAAAAAGAAAAGCGGAGAACTTTACTGGGAAAATGCTGTTATTTCACCTATCGTAAATGAAGATGGAAAAATAACTCACTTTATAGCCATAGAGGAAGATATAACAGAAAAGAAAAAGATGATTGAGGAATTAGTATATGCAAAAGAAAAAGCTGAAGAAATGAATAGGATAAAATCTGTTTTCTTCGCCAATATGAGCCACGAACTAAGAACCCCCTTGAATGGAATTCTTGGTTTTTCTGAACTATTGCAGGAAGAACTTTCCTCAAATCCTGAATTGAAAGAGATGGCAGAAACAATAAATAAAAGCGGTAACAGATTACTTGAAACTCTTAATCTTATTCTGAACTTATCAAAACTTGAGGCAGAAATGATAGAGTTAAACCTTAAAAGAATAAATATAGTACCTTCAATTTATGAAACGGTCAGGTTATATTCCCAGATTGCACAAAAAAGAGATCTGGAACTTAAATTTGTCACTTCATCTGATAAAATTGAATGTTTATTAGACGAAAATTTGCTAAACAGTATTTCAAACAATCTTATTAATAATGCCTTAAAATATACAAAAGAAGGCTCGGTTACAGTCGAACTTAAAAGTGATAAAGATTTTGCTGTAATAAAAATCTCTGATACAGGAATCGGAATTCCTAAAGATAAACAAAGTCAGATATGGGAAGCATTCAGACAGGTTAGTGAGGGAATTAACAGAAGTTTCGAAGGTACAGGTTTAGGATTAACTATTACAAAAAAATATGTTGAGCTGATGAGAGGTGAAATAAGTCTTGAAAGCGAAGATAATAATGGTTCAACGTTTATTATAAAATTTCCTTTGCTTAAATCATCTGTTGCGGAAAAAGAACCTGTAAATAAAAATGAAAATACATTAATAAATAATGATACAACCCAAGGTTACGCCTCAAAAACAAATATATTATTTGTTGATGATGACAGAGATGCAAGAAATCTTGTAAGAGCATTTATTTCAAAATCTTATAACATAGATTTTGCCGAAAGCTCTGATGAAGCGATTTCAAAAGTAAAAGTGAAAAAATACGATATTATTTTGATGGATATAAATTTAAGAAAAGGGGTAGATGGTATTGAAGTAATAAAAGATATAAGAAAAATCAGTGAATACAAAAATGCACAGTTTATAGCAGTTACGGCTTTTGCAATGAATAATGACAAAGAAGAATTTCTTGAACAGGGATTTGATGATTATCTTGCTAAACCATTCAGGAAAGACCAGTTAATTGAAATAATTTCAAAAGCAGAAACGAAATTGCATTTATAATCAATAAGCATATTATTAACTTGTATAATTCATAAATTAATAATACCGGAGAAATTATTATGGCAGAAAAGTATAAAAACTTTATTAACGGAGTCTGGAAAGAACCCGATGGCGGAAAATATAATGAAAACAGAAATCCCGCAAATAATGATGATTTGATAGGATTATTTCCTACATCTACAGAAAACGATGTAAACGAAGCAGTTGCAGCCGCGAAAGCAGCATTTGATAAATGGAGATTAGTCCCTGCTCCCAAAAGAGGCGATGTATTAAAAGTAGTAGGCGATATAATGCTTAAAAGAAAAGATGAAATAGCATTTGAAATGACGCGCGAAATGGGTAAAGTATTTGCCGAAACAAAAGGAGATACACAGGAAGGAATTGATACTGCATATTATGCCGCTTCAGAAGGCAGAAGGTTATTTGGAATAAATACTCCGAGTGAATTGCCTGATAAAATGAATTTAAGTTTCAGAGTTCCGATTGGTGTTGCAGGAATAATAACACCATGGAATTTTCCGATGGCAATTCCTACATGGAAAATATTTCCCGCACTTGTAACAGGTAATACTGTGGTGTTCAAGCCCGCTGAATTAACACCGAAAACGGCAACAACACTTGTTGAAATAATAGATGAGGCAATGAAAAGTGTTCTTGGTAAAGATTATATTCCCGGCGTTATAAATCTTGTTCACGGAAAAGGAAGAACTGTTGGCGAAGCATTTCTTGCCCATCCCGATATAAATTTAATTTCGTTTACCGGCTCAACAGAAGTTGGAAAACGTATTAACGAATCAGGCGGAAAAATGCTGAAAAGAATTTCTCTTGAACTTGGTGGAAAGAATGCACAAATCGTAATGCCCGATGCGGATTTTGACCTCGCAATTGATGCAGTGCTATGGGGAGCTTTCGGTACAACAGGTCAGAGATGTACAGCAACTTCAAGATTAATATTGCATAAAGATATTCACGATGAGTTTGTTGATAAATTGCTGGCAAGAGTAAAGAAACTTAAGCTCGGATATGGAAACGATAATGGCGTTGATGTAGGTCCTTGTGTAAGCGAAGCACAACGCAATACTGTTGATAGTTATGTGAAAATCGGTTTGGAAGAAGATAAGGCAACACTCGTAGCAGGAGGAAAAATCGCATCAGGTCCGGGACTTGAAAAGGGATGGTTTTACGAGCCGACAATATTTATTAATGTAAAGCCGGAACACAGAATCGCAAAAGAAGAAATATTCGGTCCTGTTCTTGCTGTTATTAAATGTGAAGATTTAGATGATTCAATAAGAATTCTTAATAACACCGAATATGGATTATCATCGAGTATATTTACAAAGAATGTAAACGATGCATTTAAAGCAGTCAGGGATATTCAGGCAGGAATCACTTACATTAACGGTGCAACAATCGGAGCTGAAGCACACATGCCATTTGGCGGAGTAAAAGGAACAGGTAACGGTCATAGAGAAGGTGGATGGACTGTATATGAATTCTATACAGAATGGAAAGCTGTATATATTGATTACTCCGGAAAATTGCAAAGAGCACAGATTGATAACTATTGATAAATAAAAGAATATGAAAAAAATAATATCTTTGATGCTTTTACTTCTGTTTAATTCATGTTCAGATGAAGAACGCTCTCTTTTAATGAAAGAGTTAAAAGATTGTAACAGGGTAAAGATTTATTTTTACAAAGAAGGAACAAGCACTCCGGGCGGAGAAGATATGATATTCACGATAGACAATAAAGATACGATACAAATGTTTCTCGACGGAATATCTGATGAATCAACTCCAAAGATGAAATGCGGTTACAGCGGAGCTATTGAATTTTTCCGCGGAGGTAAAAGTGTCAAAAATATGGAATTCAATCTTATGCCGGAATGCAGGCATATTGTATTTACCGCAAAGCAAAATTATTTCTCGAAACGGCTGACTGATAAAGGTTTAATATTATTAAATTCCTATAAAGACAAAATTCCTAAATGAAAAAAATAATTTTTATTTTTGTTTTTTTAATCTTTTGCTTCTTCAATGCCTTTTCACAGGAAGCGGAAGAAATTTATGATAAAGGTTATGAAGCAATGGTGAAGAAAGACTGGAAAACTGCAGCTAATTATTATGAAGAATATATAAGATTAAAACCTGAGAGTCCACGGGGCTACGTCTCTTTGGGGGCTGCAATGCTTGAGTTAAAACAAAATGAAACTGCATTCAAATTATTTAACAAGGCAATTGAAGTTGACCCTACTTTTGCAAAAGCTTATTCGAGTCGGGGAGCTGTTTATTTGATCTTTGGAGAAAAGGAGAAAGCAGAAGCGGATTTAATGAAATCAATAATGCTTGATAGTACAGACGCATCTGCATGGTCAACTCTTGCAGTTCTCTATATAGTAAACAAAGACGAAGAAAAAGGTCTTGAATGTTACAATACTGCATTGCGTCAAAACCCCAAAGCAATTGATGTTTACTGGAATCGCGGAGCATATTATCTTACACGCGATAAATATGACCTCGCATTACTTGATGTTGAAAAAGCAATGGAAATTTTACCCAACTCGGCAAAAAATTATTATTTCAGAGGGACGATTTACAAATACCAAAACAGATTGGAAGATGCCCTGAAAGATTTTAATAAAGCGGTTGAACTTGATCCTGATGATGCTGAATGTTTTCTTAGAAGAGGTATTTTGCTCTCTAAAATGGGTGAATATTCAAAGGCACTTGAAGATTTTGAAAAATCTTATAAGATGAATCCTGATCTCAAAGATCAAACTATTGATTACTACAAAGAGACACTTGAAAAATGGGAGAAAAGCAAAAAATAATATTGTTGGTAATTTTATCTCTGTTGTTTATTTCAGGATGCGGATATAAAAAGCAAAAGCAGGATATTGTTATTGAAAAACCTTTAAGCAAAAAAATTACAACTCCCGCTGATAAAAATGGGTTATTTAACGAATCCGGTAATACTGTTATTAAAGATTCAGAAGCAAAAAATTACATAGGGGAGTCTGTAACAGTTTCAGGAAAAATCGTCGCAGTTGTAAAAAGACCAAAAGTGAATTATCTGAATTTTGGAAATAATTATCCGAATCAGACATTCACGGCGGTTATTTTCCCTGATGATGCAGATGAATTCGGAGATCTCAATGAATTCAGAGGAAAAGAAGTAGAAGTATCAGGAGTAATCTCATTATATAAAGGAAAACCTCAGATAATATTAACGTCCCAAAAACAAATTAAAATTATTGACTGATAACACAAACACTTCAGGAATATCAGGTGAAAAAAAAGCCGGCTTTGTTACAATAGTTGGTAAGCCAAACGCAGGTAAATCTACCCTGATGAATGCATTGCTTAATTATGATTTATCTATAGTAACCAGAAAAGTTCAGACTACAAGAAACAGAATTATGGGAGTGTTAACAGAAAATAACTACCAGATTGTATTCAACGATACGCCCGGACTGCTTGACCCTAAGTATGAATTGCAGATTTTCATGTTGTCTGAAATAAAATCATCTTTTGAAGAGGCAGATATTGTTATGAATATCATTGATGTAAATTCTTTTTCGGTGGAAGAGCAAATCAAATTTGACAAGGATTACATGGAGGAACTCTCTGGTAAAAAGCGGATAATAGTTCTTAATAAAATAGATTCAACAACTCAGGATAAAGTAATTGACGCAATAGGAATATTAAACAAAGAATGCGGATATGAAACAATAATACCTGTATCTGCACTTGAGAGGTACAACATAGAAGAACTAAAAAAAATAATAGTTGAAAATCTTCCGGTGGGTGAATTTTTTTACAGCGAAGACACAATCACCGATAGAAATGAAAGATTTTTCGTTGCAGAAATTATCAGAAAAAATGTTTTAAAATATTATTCTGAAGAAATTCCCTATAGCGTATTTGTTGACGTTGAAGAATTTAAGGAAAGAGAAGCCAGAAAGGATTACATCGGTGCGAGTATAGTTGTCGAAAGGGAATCACAGAAAATAATTCTTATTGGTAAAAAAGGTGAAAGTCTTAAAAAACTCGGAGCTATTTCAAGAAAAGAAATCGAAAACTTTCTCGGAAGGGAAATTTATCTAAATCTTTTTGTCAAAGTAAGAAAAGACTGGCGAAAAGATAAAAACTTTCTACGTAATAATTTCCGGAAAATATAATTATACAATCAGGTATTTAATTCCATCTCCTGAACCTTTTGAATGAGCCATTCCCTCAGAACAAGAGTTGTATTAGACTTAATTTTATTCAGAAAATAATCTATCTCTTTCTTATCGGGACTTAATCTTAATTTCAGCAAAAAGCTGTAATAATCCAGAAATTCCTTTGAATATTTTCTTACAGGTAAAGCAATTTTCTTCGCATTATTTTTGATATAGTGCTTTTCACGGTCAATTTCCAGAAATGCTTCCTCAAATTCAGAAGTTTCATAATAAATTCTCAATTTAATTCTTGACGCATCAAGTACGTAAATATAATTTGTAGTCTTAAGTTTCTTCAGATTTTCAAGAGCTTTTGTAAAATCTTTTTTGAATAAATAAAGTCTTGCATAAGCCATACTTTCTTCATCATTTCTTATTTCCTCAGGTAACTCACTGGAATAATTTTTTATAAAATTTTCAACCCATTTATATTTTTTTAATCTCAACCCGACTACAATATAATCACGGTAAGCTGTTGAAGGATAACGAACTGCTTTTAGCTCAGAATATAATCCGAGTTTTAATTTTAAATTATAGATTTTAAATATCTCTTTCAGATATTGTGCCTTTCCTGAATTTACTTTTTGTAAATATCTGGAAATCATGTAACCGAACAAGTCCTGTTTTAAATTATCCGGAAAACTATCAAGGTTCCTATAAAAAATATCACTATACTTTTTATAAATTATATCGTCTTCAATATCCGCAAAACTTCTGTATAAATAATAAAATAAAATTATTAGCAGGTATTTTGAGTCTTTTCTTTTCTCAAGGTCATTTATAAATTGCTCTGTCTTAAGGTTATTTATAAATTCAAAAGCTATGTGATTATTTATATCAATATTATATTTTTTTTCAGATTCAAGTTCGAGCATTATTTCAAAAAAAGTTTCAAGAAAGTGTGAGATTAAATAATCTGAATAGAATCTGTAATTTTCAAAAGTTTTTTCGTAATTCAGATTTTCAAGATGAATAAATACGGAAAGAAAAATCATTTCCGCAAAGTTGGTAGATTTTCTGCCCTTATAATTAAAACGGAAATTATTTTTCTGAATCTCTTTGTTAAACTCATCATATAGTTTTCTTTCCTTTAAACCCCTTGTAAATAAAAGACTGTTGATTAACCCGTCTTTTTCAAGAGATTTTTGTACAATATATTTTCTTGCAAGCAGATTTATCTCGTTGAGCCTGTTTCGAAGGGTTTTGCTGTTGAATTTTTTACCGTTAAATGCTTTTGAATAAAAATCATCGTTGCTGATTTTATTTATTTTTTCTCTGTCGTTATCTAATGAATATATGGCTTTAAGAAGTGAAGCGTAATTTCTTGAGCCTGTTAAATATGGAGAAAGTATAAAATCAGAAAATTCTTTTTTCTCTGTATCACTGAATGTCGAAATTACCCTGAATATTTTAAATATCTCATATAATTATTTTATAAATCACGGGGACAAAAGTATTAAAAATATTGCTAAATATATTAAAAAATGCAATATATTTCGGATTAAACTGTGGACAAATGGCTTTTTGTTTCTTTGATAAAATTATTTTACATAAGTATTTTTAAACGAAATATGAATAGAAGTTTTAAACAAAATCTTACTTGCCCTGATAATTCAGAAAGATGTTATTTTATCAAACCATTTGAAATTATTTCATCTTATAATTCATTCATAAATACCTGGGATATTGTAAATAAAGCTTATAAAAAAACATCAAATGTTAGCGATGCAAAATTGATGCAGGCATTATCTGAATCTTCAGTTTTTGGTTTCATAAGTTATTCAAACTGGATATCTAAAAAAGCATTTATTAAAGCTAATACTATTAATCCGGTTTTGAAATATCATAATGTCATTAACGGAAATGGCTCTAACTCAGTTTCCCGGTATTTGTATAAACTTATACCGCTTTTTTCTGATATTAGCTGCAAATTTAACAGTAAACAATCAGAAGTTTTTTTTATAGAATCTTCACCGGAAAAAGACAATGAATTTAAAAAATATTTTATTGATTTATTTGAAAAAAAAGCAGGCGATATTTCTTCTTTAGCTTTCTTTAAAGCAATTTACAGAAAATCAAAGTTCAGATTTATTTTTATTATTGACCATAAAGACAACACAAAACCATTTATAAAAAATAATTCCGGGGATTTTAGAATATACTCTTCCTTTTTTAAAACTGTTAAAAATTATTAAAATACAAAAATGAAAAAATCAAAAATTAAACTTTTATTTGCTATAATTTTTTACTTTATATTTTCTAACCCAACAATTGCACAGGATTGGCAAAGCTGGAAATTTGTTCATCCTGTTCCACAATCAAATAACCTTAGAAAAATAAAAGCTTTAGATGTAAATACATGGTTTGCGGTGGGTGGAAACGGAACATATATGAAAACTACAAATGCAGGAGTAAACTGGTATTTTCATCATCAGGCAGGGAAGTTTAATTCTGTTCAGGCGACAACTTTTGTTTATGATATGTGGTTCTTTAATTCCAATACAGGCATTGTTGTCGGAGACCAGGGATATATTGGAAGAACTACAGACGGCGGCATTACATTTGATTCTGTCGGGGTTGGGCTGATACCGGCAAATTCAAGGTGCTGGGCGGTGTGGTTTGCAAATGCAAATACTGGTTTCATCGGGGCAGGAAGTCAGACTGCATTTAGCAGCAATATATTAAAAACAACAAATGGTGGATTAAACTGGACTAATGTTTATAGCTCTGCATCTAATTATCTTTATAATATATCCGGATACGATGAAAATAATATAATGGGCTCTATGTCAAACGGAACATTAATAAGAACTACAAACGGCGGCACTAACTGGATAGAAACACAAAATGCTCTTACTCCATTTATTTATAACATTTCTTTTTTAAATTCAAATACCGGCTTTGCAGTCGGAGGTAATGGATATATTAGCAGAACTACAAACGGAGGTCTTAACTGGGATTCTGTTGCTTCTCCTCAAACTAACTGGTCTTTTTTTCAGGTTAAAATTGTCTCCTCTTCTGAAATTTATGTTGTTGGCGACCCGCTTTATCTTTATAAAACAACAGACCTGGGAAATTCCTGGACTTCATTACAGATTTCCGTCCCCAATATAAATACTTATATTTGGTATAGCGTAGAAAAAGCAGGAACAGATTTAATTATATCCGGTGACTACGGAGTTGTTGCAAAATCTTCAAATGGTGGAAGCACGTGGACTTCAAACAACACTCAATACAATACTCAGATTATTAACGGAATATTTTCTATACCAGGTACAGGAAAAATCTGGTTTGCGGGAAGACCTTCTTCAGCAGGTAAGCAGATACTATTTACCTCTAATAACGGAAATAACTGGATACCAATGGGAACTGGGAGCACGGAAGAATTTTTTGCAATTTCAATGATTAACAGCAATACCGGTTATGTCTCAGCAAATAACAGTAAAGTTTTTAAAACAACTGACGGCGGAAATAACTGGGTCTTGATGACACAGCCCTCCGGCTCAAATTACAGTTTATATAGTATGGAATTTGTAAACGAAAACACAGGATGGGTATGTGTTAATTATACTACAATATCTGGTGGAAATGTTTTTAAAACAACAAACGGAGGTGTAAACTGGACTCAGTATAATCTCGCAGTTACTAATCCCGGCTCAATTATGTCTTGCGATTTCATAAATGAAAACACAGGTTTTGTGTCGCTTAACAGTTCCAACAAACCCGTTTATAAAACAACAGATGGGGGATTAAACTGGACTCCTTATACAACCGGTCTCACGGGTTTGATTTATAAAGTAAGAGCACTTGATTCTAACATCGTATTTGCAGTTACAAGCGCTGGTACGAGCAGAGTTGCTAAATCAACAAATGGTGGTATTAACTGGGTATCAATTACTGTTCCGGTTGTAGCTGACTATAAAAGCATTGATTTCAAGGATGCGAACACCGGATATATTTGCGGTAATAGCTCGACAGTAGTAAGCAGAACAACTGACGGTGGAACAACCTGGACTTTCCAGAATGTTCATACTATTACTACAGGAAATGTATTCGTTACTTCCGGCGATACGGCTTTTGTGACAGGTGGTATTACTTCAATATTAAGGGCAGCAGGCAGCAGTTTAACCGGAGTTAAATATAACGGCAATATTATTCCTGAAGGTTTTGAGCTAAAACAAAACTACCCTAATCCTTTTAATCCTACAACCACGATAGAATTTAATCTTCCTGAACAGAGTCTGGTATCATTGAAAATTTTTGATATTTCCGGGAGAGAAATTGAATCCGGAATAAAGAACCTGTATCTGAAACCCGGAAATTTTAAATTGAATTTCAACGGCAGGGAATACTCCAGTGGTGTTTATTTCTATTCACTTATTGTAAACAACAAAATAATCTCTTCAAAAAAAATGATTCTGATAAAATAAATTTTTCTAATTAATAGTAAAAAATAAAATGAAAAAAATCCTAACTTTTGTTTTTGTTCTTATTTCGGTAGTATATTTTACCGACTCATTTTCTCAGTCATCTCCTGAATGGAAATGGATTCATCCAAAACCACAAGGACAATATCTGAGATGGTTTAAAATGATTGATGCAAATAACTGGTTTGCTGCAGGTGATTATGGAATTTTTATGAAAACAACAAATGCTGGTGTCAATTGGAAAGTATCAACTGCCGGTTACCCAAGTACTTTATATCCTAATGCAGGTATTTATCAGAATAATCTTACCGGATATTTCTTTGATGCTAATACGGGCTTTCTCGGAGTTCAGTCAGTCAGAGGAATTGCAAAGACTACAAACGGTGGTATGTCTTTTGATACGATTCAAATTCTTGCATCCGGCTCGGGCTGGACATACGGTTTTCATTTCATTAATACTTCGACAGGTTATCTGGCAGGTAATACAGGTTTTAAACTGATGAAAACTACAAACGGCGGAATGAACTGGAATTTTGTACCCGGCGTTTCGAGTGTAACTTATTATTCGGTTTATGCTTCTGATACAAACAATATTATCGCTACTTCATCTTCGGGAAATGTTTATATCACTACTAATGCAGGTCTTAACTGGACAATTTCTAATGTAGGCACCACAAATACACTCTACGGCTCAAAGTTTGTTAATGCTTCGACGGGTTATGTTTGCGGCTCAAGCGGTTTGTTCAGATATACAACAAATGGAGGGGTAAACTGGACAGGAACAAATCCACCAACAACTGCTTCACTTTATTCAATTGTAGTCGAAGGAAGTGATGTTTATGTTTCCGGATATACTTCTTCAACACAGGATTTATTTAAAACTACAGACAATTGTACAACATGGACTACTATTTCTTACGCAGGCGCTTCAACAATTACAATTTTCAATGCTTATAGTTTTGATAAGAACGGAAATAATATGATGGTGATTGGAACTTATGGCGAAATGATTAAATCTTCAAACGGCGGGGCAAACTGGAACAGTATAATGTACAGAAAATCATTGGCAAATATGGTAAGTCTTTATGCCAACAATTCTGGAAAAGTAATACCTATAGGCACAAATGTATTTTCAACAGACGCAGTTATATATTCTAATGATGGCGGCAATACCTGGGAAAGTTCCAATCTTTTTACATATCAAAACCTTTCTCACATTGATATGTTAAACTCGAATACAGGTTGGATATCAGGAAGATATGGAACATTTTATAAAACAACTAATGGTGCAGTATCGTGGGATACAAGTATGAGTAACAATCCTGTTCTTGCTCCTTATTTTGGAAATGGAGTATGCTTTGTAAATGAGACTACCGGCTGGATTGTCGGAGGCCTTCCGGGTATTGGCGGAGTTACAAAAATTTTCAAAACCACAAACGGCGGAACAAATTGGTTTGAGCAAACATCTGCAAATTCAGGTCCTATTGGCGTGAAGATTGATATGTTAAATTCCAATACAGGATATATGACACATTCAACTGGAGTACAAAAAACTACAAACGGCGGTGATAACTGGATTCTTACTGCATTGCCAGGACCTACGAATGTAACTTATACACCTATTAAAACACTAGATTCATTAACAGTATATGTCGGAGGCAGTAATACACAGGTTTACGGAACTACAAACGGCGGAGTTAGCTGGGACTCTTTAAATTTCCCGGTAAAAGCCGGTTCAATTTTTGGAACAGATTGGTATGACAAAAATAACGGTGTAGCAGGTGCTGTTATAGGTGTAGTCGGAATTACAACAAACCGCGGTGCTTCCTGGCAGATTTATAACACAGGCGGATATACAACTTATGACGTAAAAATGGTTCATCCTGATACTGTATATGCAATTTCAGGAAACACATTCGGTGCTCAGGTATTTAAGTATGTAAAAGGGTTCACGACAGGTGGTTTTACTTATGAAACATCAATTCCTGAAAATTATTCCTTAAAACAAAATTATCCGAATCCATTTAATCCGGTTACAACAATTGAGTTTAATCTTCCTGCTTCAGGAGTAGTTTCACTGAAAATATATGACATCGCCGGAAGAGAATATACATCTGAAATCAGCGGAATGAATTTGAATGCCGGAACTTATAAAATGAACTTCAACGGCTCAAATTTATCAAGCGGTGTCTATTTCTATTCTCTTGTAGTTAACGGAAAAGTAATTAACACTAAGAAAATGATTCTTGTAAAATAAGTTCATTTAATCCCCTAAATCTCAACGCAAAAATGCCGGTAGGATTTATCTTACCGGCTTTTTAGTAGAAAGTTTATCAAGTTAGTAAAGTTTGTCAAGTTTGTAGCTAAAATGGCTTAATCCTGAAAGTTCTTTTATCGGAGAATAAAATTGCTTTGAAGCCAAGGTCGTTTGCAAAAACCCTTGGCTTTGTATAATCATCGGTTGAAATATACGGAATATATTTTGCAACTGACCAACTGTACTCGTTCCCGGAAAGTGTTCCGCTAGAATATCCAAGCGGAGACGGGATATTTTTGTCTCTTGTTACAATATAAAAATCTCCGACAGGGTCGTAAGCATGAAAGTGAACTACATAAATACCAGTACCTGAACCCCATTCATAAGAAAAAATTGTATTAGTGCTTACTCCCCAGTATTTATCCTGCGGGGCATCAAGATATGGCAGGTCGTAACTTTCGATGTTTAATGATGAACCCGGATATGAATATGTGTATGAAATAAATCCTGAACCGTCTGAACGAAATGCTTCACCTGAAATTTTTAATCTGTAGCCAAGAGAAAGATTTGTCGGAACATTTACCTTAGTAGAAATTATATTACCCTCTGTTTGATTTATTATAATTTGTGCGTTGCGGTGCAGAGAAAGGAAATCCGTATAGACCTTAAACCCTTTGCTTTCATAATCAGATGCAGACGGCAAATATACCGTTATATTTGATGTTCCGGGATTCTGATATACAAGCGACGAATCAAAAATTACACTCATTGGATACTGCCCTTTGGTTACAGTTATTGTTCTCTCTCCGTATTTCTCATATCCCTTTGAAGTTCTTTCTAAATATATTACACGTCCGTTTATGTAATCCGATTTTGAAGGCCAGTCAACCGTTAATATTTTTGATGTTTCTCCCGAACTCATATAAACATCCTGAGAGTAAAATATGTCATCGCTAATAAATTTTATAATTGCGTTCCTGCCGTTTGGAATTGGGTTTGTAATAACTTTTACAACTTCTGTGTTAGTGTATCTTGTTGATTTTGAGCCGAAGAAAATAAGTTCAGGGTCTTTTCTGCTAAGTGAAGAATAAAATACCGCATTATTGTTTGAGGCATCGTAAATGGTCAGGTTGTACGGAAGACTTCCGGCAGATGCCTTAAAATATCCGTCGTTATCTGTAACCGCTGTTCCACCGTTTGAAATGTATATTGAAAGCTTAGGCACAGGAAAATTTCTTTCGTCTAATACTCTTCCCTGAATATTATGCTGAGATTGGACAATTGAGCTTGCCGAAAATATTAATAAAAAAATTATGACTGCTTTTTTCATTTGTTATATTTTAAACTTTATAAACTTTTTAACTTGAAATTTATCCCAATTTATCGGGAAACTTTATGAACTTTACGAACTTTATGAACTTTACAAACTGTTTAGCCGGTTTATCTCATCTCTCAACTCAGCCGCTCTCTCAAACTCAAGATCCTTTGCCGCATTCACCATCTCCTGACGCAACTGTTCAAGCAACTCTTCCTTTTCTTTGTCACTTATTTTCTTAAATATCGGCTCATTTATTATACTTACAGGACTTTTCTTTCCCGTTTTATCTGAACTCTTTTTGTAATCAGTTTTTGATTTCGAATCTGCCACAATTGTCGTCTGCATAATTTCTTCATACGTCTTGTAAATAGTTTTCGGCTCAATACCATGCTCTTTATTATACTGTTCCTGGATTTTTCTTCTTCTTGATGTTTCTTTTATTACTCTATCCATTGAGTCTGTAACTTTATCGGCATACATTATTACAAGTCCGTTTGCATTTCTGGCTGTTCTTCCTGCAGTCTGCAATAGAGATTTTTCTGACCTGAGAAATCCTTCCTTATCTGCATCAAGAATTGCAACAAGTGAAACTTCCGGCAAATCAAGTCCTTCCCTCAGAAGATTTACTCCTACAAGTACATCGAAATCACCAAGACGCAAACCCCTTAAAATATCAACCCTGTCAAGCGAATCTACTTCACTGTGCATATATTTTACTCTCACACCTATACCAGATAGATAATCAGTTAAATCTTCACTCATTCGTTTCGTAAGGGTTGTTACTAATACGCGCTCTTTCCTTTCTGCTCTTTTTCTAATCTCATTAATCAAATCATCAATCTGATTTTTAACAGGTCTCACCTGTATCTCCGGGTCAAGCAATCCGGTTGGACGTATAATCTGCTCTACAAATGAACCTCCTGATTTTTCCAGTTCGTAATTACCAGGTGTTGCACTTACAAAAATTACCTGATTTATTGACGCTTCCCATTCTTCAAATTTCATAGGTCTGTTATCAAGTGCAGAGGGCAGTCTGAATCCATGTTCAACAAGTGTAACTTTACGAAACCTGTCACCGTTATACATTGCTCTTATCTGAGGAACTGTTACATGAGATTCATCTACAATTAAAACAAAATCTTTCGGAAAATAGTCTATCAGACACGACGGTCTTGAACCCGGAGGTCTGCCATCTATATGTCTTGAATAATTTTCTATACCTGAGCAATATCCAACCTCAAGTATCATTTCAATATCAAACATTGTTCTCTGCTCAAGTCTTTGTGCTTCAATTAATTTTCCTTCCGATTGAAGATAAGTTACTCTTTCATCAAGTTCCTTTTTAATGCTTTCTATAGCCGCTTCCATTTTTTCCGGATTGGTAACAAAATATTTTGCCGGATATAAAGCTATACTTTCATCAGTACTGATAACCTTACCGTCTATCACGTTAAAATAACTTAACCTTTCAATTTCATTGTCAAACATTTCAATTCTTATTCCTGTCTCGTCTTCGTATGCAGGAATTATTTCAACAGTATCTCCACGCACCCTGAAATTGCCTCGTTTAAATTCCGAATCGTTCCGCATATAATGAATATCAACAAATCTTTTCATTAATGCTTTTCTTGATATCTTCATTCCTTTTTTCATTACAAATACCTGCTCTGCGTATTCTTCCGGAGCACCGATTCCATAAATACAACTAACTGATGATACAATTATAACGTCATTTCTTCCTTCTAATATTGCAGCAGTTGCACGTAAACGTAATTTATCAATTTCTTCATTGATTGAAAGGTCTTTTGCTATATATGTATCTGTAGTCGGAATATATGCTTCCGGCTGATAATAATCATAATATGAAATAAAAAATTCAACCCTGTTTTCAGGGAAAAAGTTTTTTAATTCTCCATAAAGTTGTGCCGCAAGAGTTTTGTTGTGTGACATTACAAGAACGGGCTTATTTATACGGGCTATTACATTCGAAATGGAAAAAGTTTTTCCCGAACCGGTAATTCCGAGAAACACCTGAAATTTCTCGCCTCTCATTAAGCCATTTGTAAGTTCTTCTATAGCTTTTGGCTGGTCACCGCGAGGTTCGTAATTAGAAATTAATTTGTATTTATTCACTGTCTGACTTTTTCAAGCAATGAGTTTGCTTTTTCATTATAAGGATTAATTGATAATGTTTTTTCAAGATCGGTTATTGACTTATCGAAATCATTCAATCTATAATATATCTCAGCTCTTGTAAGATAGGAATCGTCGCTTTCGGGAAAATATTTTATATATTCATTTGCAAGAGTCAGGGCAGTTGAATATTGCGATTTGCTTATATGGTCATATATTTCAAGTTTGAGAGATCTCTGTTTATCTTTAAGAGATGGTAATGCTTTCTGGAAATACACTAAAGATTGATCATAATAACCCATATCAAAAAGTAATCTTGAAATTAAAAGTTGAAGTAAATCAGAATTTCTGTCAGTAGAAAACTTCTTTAATACTTTCTGAATTTCCCTGTTTACAAAGTTGGCTTTAGCAGTATCTCTAAGCTTACCTGATTTAGATTTTATTTCAACTACTTCAGAAAAAAGATATTCTGGAACAATGTCATTCATTAAGTCAATTTTTATTTCAAATTCAGGAGTGAATCTGAAAATTTCTCTTATATTTTTTTTATCTTCATAATATGCTTCTACATAATTTTTGAAAAAACTTGCAGGACCAAGCATTAAAGAATTCTTCAGTGCTTTTTTACCTACAACCTTTTCAATTGAAAATGTCATCTGCGTGCCCATTGTATGAAATAACAAATTTCCATACATTCCATTGCTCAGGAGAGTATCAATTAATTTTTTATCTTTTCCTTTTTCGATTTCTTTAACAGTTCGCCTGAAATGCATAAAATCTTTTTCAAGAAGCGATGACGGTCTGTTTTCAACCGAAAGAGGCGCAATATAATTGAGCATTCCGCCTTCCTGAACTGAATTCATCGCTATAAAAAGCAATGAATCATTCCCAGTATATAAATGATGAAAAATATTTAAAGTAACCTGTTCACGTCCCTGCCTGAATAATTTTCTTGTTATATATTTTGTGATTTGCTCATAGTTATCGCCGAAAAATTCAATGTTTACAGGAATTTTATGTCCGTTTGATATTTCCGGGAATAAATTACTACCTATAACAAATTCAACTTCAGATGTATAATCAATATATTTCGGAAGAAAAACAAATAAGCGGTTCTGTATATCTATTCTTAGAACATCTTCTTTTGCCTGAATTTTATCCAATACCGAGCGGATTTTTTCTTTGTACAAAGAAACACCTCCGAGGTCTTTAAAACTTAGCGGAAAAATCCATTTGTATATTGAAAAAAGCGGTGAACTGTTAATTGCATGATTTACAATAATTGCAATTGAATCGGGATTATATGTTCCAACTTCTGCCTCATATAATTCTGCAAGATTTTCAATGTCGCTTTCCGTTATTAAACTTTTATTAAGCAGGTCAAGTGTTGTTATCGCTTTGCTGTAATCAAACCTCATGTCAATTTTAATACCAGTTGTATCCGCTATATTCAGATGCAATTCTCTGTCGGTAAATTGTTTACCGCTGAATTCTTCCTTGTTTTTTAGGGCATCAATTAATTCAACAGCATATACAAGTCCGCTTAATGTATTCTGTACGCAAAAATCCCTGAAAATACTGTCTATTCTGGCTTTGTTTTTTTCCCGGTTTTCGGGCAAATCATATTCTGCTATTCCGGAAATTTTTTTTACATAATTGACAGAGTCAAGCTGTGAGAGTGCCTTAAATAATATTCTTGCATCACTGATGTTCATTGATGGCATTAATCTTTCCAGTATCGCATTTGCGTCTGCAGTTAAACCATAACCTCCGTATCTTAGTTCAACCCAATCCCATTCTTTATTAAAATCAAAATCATATTTTGGCTGGGAAATTAACGGCTTGATTGCAAAGGCAAAAATAAAAATTGTAACAACGGATTTTTTTAAATGCGTGAACATCGCTTGTTTATTCGATTTTTGTTACAAGGTTTATTTCTTTTAATACATTATCAATAGGAATTAATTCACTCATATCTCCGGATTTTACAACCGCTTTTCCGGATGTGTGGGCTATTATTGCAATCTGTTCGCATTGCAATATGTCATATTTTGTTGCTTTCATTAGTTGTAAAACAACATCATTCCAGTAATGATCCGAATTGAAAAGTATCAGACGTCTTATTACCGGAGTTTCATCTGAGGTAATATTTTTTTCCTGCTCTTTTGTTGACATATTCTAATTTCTTGAAAACTTACATAAAAGTTCGCATATCTTATCCTGTTTTTTCCTATATACATCGCTTTTCTCCCTGAAGCCGTTCATAACTATATAAAACATTATAAGTTCATTATCACGTGAAACTGCATATCCTGCAAGTGAACTTACATAATTAAGCGTACCGGTTTTTGCGTGAACATTTTTTTCCGCCTCTGTTCCTTTCATCCTTGTTTTTAATGTCCCGTCAACTCCCGAAACAGCAAGAGACTGATAAAAAACATCAAAGTTCTTTACATCATCGTAAAAATATTTCATTAACTGCATATACATCGGGCCTGTTACGTAATTATATCTTGTTAAACCGGAACCTTCAAGTATCTCAAATCCTTTTCTGTCAACACCTATTGTCGTAAGAAATTCAATAACTACCTCCACACCTTTTTCAAGTGTTCCGGGCGTTCCCTTAACTTCTGCTCCCAGAACTTTGAATACAGTGATTGCAGATTGATTGTCGCTTACTTTGTTCATATATGAAAGCACAGATGAAATCGAACGTGTAACCCTGCTAATCTCTTTTGCGGCTTTCGGAGTAATTCCGGAAATTACTATTCCGTCAAATGTTATATTCAAATCTTTGATTTCTTCCGAAAGAATATTTCCGCATAATGCTGCCGGATCCGTATTACCTTTGTTTTTGTCTAAACTCAATGCAGTTATATATGGCCAGTATTTCGGATCAGTATCAGATTGATAATATCCAGCTAAAGAATTATAATCGTCATCTAAAAATGATTCATCATAAATTATGTTTCCGGTTATAGAACTTATATTAAATGCAGATATCTGTTTCGCCAGACTTTCAATATCAGATGTGGAAAAATCCGGATCACCAAATCCTTTAATATAAACGTTACCATTTATAATTCCGTCTGAAAGATTGTTGTCATCTGTGTAAACTACTGTTTTGAACTGATAACCGGTACCTAATTTATTCAATGCGGCTCCCGCAGTAACCATTTTAGTTATAGATGCAGGTATCATTTTGGAATCATGATTGTATTCGTATAGTAAATCATATTTCTCAGCACTCATTACCAGAACTGAAATATCACAACTTACACTTTTTACTATTTCATCTATACCGTCCTGAAGTTCCTTAAGTTTATTTTGTGGTAAAGCTACCTGAATTCCGGTAAAAAGAAATAAAATTAATATTAATATAAAGTGATTATAAGTTTTTTTCAATAATTGCATAAGCTTTCTTTAATGTGTTTTTCGTTTGTTTAAATGTTATAATTTTTAATGCCGCATTATATGTGCACCATCTGAATTTTATTATTTCTTTGTTGTCAATTTTTATTTTATCTGATTTAGCTTCACCGATAAAATAATCAACCCTTTTATTGATTTCCTTGTTTGAGCCGTTTATGAAAGTATAACTTTCAGATATAAGTACTTTCTTGCTCAGTAACCTGATATTTTTAATTCCGGTTTCTTCTTTTAATTCCCTTAGCGCCGCTTCTATCTTCTTTTCTCCGCTTTCACGATGTCCTTTTGGAAAAGCCCAATGTCCTTTCCTGTGTTTTATAAGTAGAAATTTTTCCGACCTCGGGAATCTTCTGAATACTATTACACCTGTTGAATAATCTTTTGCCATATATTTATTTATTATTTTTTGCACTGAAAGTCGGGTCATGTTTTGCTTTATTCCAGATAACATCCATCTCATCAAGTGTCATCTCTTCAAGTTCCAATGAATTTTCTTTTGCAAATTGTTCAATTTTATTAAATCTGTAAATGAATTTTTCAATCGTATTTCTTAATGCATCTTCAGGATTAATTTTTAGAAATCTTGCATAGTTTACCAAAGCAAACAATACATCTCCGAATTCATTTTCAACCTGCTTCCTTTCATCTTCGCTTAACTCTTCTGTATTTCGTTTTTCAATTTCATTTTTCAACTCTGTTATTTCTTCAAGTATTTTGTCATATACCGGCTTAGGGTTTTTCCAGTCAAATCCTACTTTCGAAGCTTTTTCCTGAATTCGGTAAGCCCTGAATAGTGCAGGCATCTCTTTTGGAATTCCATCCAATACAGATTTTCTTCCTTCCTTTAACTTCAGCTTTTCCCAGTTTGTTTTAACTTCTTCAGAATTTTTCACTTCTGTATCACCAAACACGTGAGGATGTCTGTATATCAGCTTTTCTGTTTCTTCCTTCAATACATCCTCAATCGTGAATTTACCTGTTTCTTCTGCCATCACAGAATGAAACACAACCTGAAGCATCAGATCACCAAGCTCCTTTCTTAGTTCAGAAAAATTCTCCGTATCTATTGCCTCAAGCACCTCGTAAGTCTCTTCAAGTAAACACCTGCGTAAACTCAGATGTGTTTGCTCTTTATCCCATGGACATTCTTTCCTTAACCGTCTGACGATATTTACAAAATTCTGAAATTCAGACATCTTAATTGAAATTCTCCTTGTTGTTTATATATTTAATGTGAAATTCTTTAATTTTTTTTACAAGTGTTTCAATTTCTTCTCTTGGTGGAAGAAAAGTCGTTCTGAAATGAAGCGTATTCGGAAGCTGTCCGAACCCTGAACCAGGGACAACACATATTCCTGTCTCTTCAAGTAGTTTTAAACAGTATTTGCTGTCTCTTTCCGCTTCATATTTTAAACGCTCTGCTTCATTTAACTTCAGTGGGTCAACCCCCGGTCTATGAGGCAGTTCAAATTTAACAAATGCATACATTGCGCCCTGTGGAATTTCACACTTCATTCCTTCTACTTCATTCAATCCTTTGCCAAGAATTTCAGCTTTTGCCTTCAAATCATTAAGGATAGCATCTTTTTCTTTCTTGTATAATTCATAGCTTTCTTCACCCTCCTTTGGCGGAGATACCATAAGATATGTAGCTATCTGACCGACAACATTTGAACATAAACTGATTGACTGAAGTTTTATAAATTGGTCAAGTACATCCTGAGGTATATTTCTTAGTTCAAAATATCCTGCTCTGTGTCCGCATTCTCCGAGATATCCTTTTGACATTGAATGAAAACTGAAAATCGGTACATTGTTAATACCTTCATCATAAGCAACTTTTGCAAAAGAATAGAATTTTAATCCTTCTTTGTATATATTTTCCTGATAAACCTCATCAGCTAATATAGAGAGATTATTTCTTTTTGCAAAATTCAGAATCATCCTGATGTTTTCATAAGAGAGAACAGCACCTGTTGGATTTCCCGGATTAATAACAGAAATTGCAACAGGATTTATTCCATTTTCCCTTGCATTATCAATACTCTCATCGAGGATTTTTTCGTTTAATTGCCATGAATTCTGCTCATCGAGGTAATAATCAATTCGCCTCCCGCCAAATAAAGTAAGAGTAGCACTATAAAGAGGATATTGCGGAATTGGTATCATAACACCATCATTTTCATTTTTTAATAAAGCCATAATTACTGCCTGAACGCCTTTGCTTGCACCATCTGTCAGAATTATTCTTTCCTTTTCAGCAGGAATACCATCTCTTTTTTCAATAAATTCTGCAACCGCTTTTCTTATAAACGGAATTCCGGCGCTCTGCGAATATGCTCCTACACCTCCCGGAACATTCTTTAAAATAAATTTAGCCCGTTCTACAGAATCTTTATGATATCCTTTTAAAAAAGCATTGTCGTTCAGTAAGTCAGGAAACTCAACTAAACTCAGCACTTCTCTGACATAAGTCAGGGGTTTCTGTTTTAATGCCTGAGGATTTCCAATGTTACAATAAATTATTTTTTTACCCTGTTCTTCGAGCTCCTGTGCTCTGATAACTATCTTGCCTCTGACTGCATACTCCGCGTCAAGTAGTTTTTTATTTAAATCATTTATAGTTAGCATAATTTTATTAATTAAATATTATAATTGCGTTCATTATTGTAAAATAGCTTAACACTTTTAAATATTAAATGAGTAAATATATCATAAATTTTTGTATTGAATTGAAATAAAAATGTATATAATTTTGGCAAGTAATATTTTCGTTTTGCCTCCTTTTGAGGACAAATATTTTTAATTTATTAAAAGTATTTGTCCTTTAATTTTATTGTATGTTATATTTCAAATTTAAAATTTATATTGTCTAAAAATTATTCAAATGAATAACCAGAATATTACAAGTGAAGAAAAGCTCCTTGCAATGCTTTCACATCTTTCCATACTTTTTGGCGGTATTATACTGCCGATTATTTTATGGGCTGTTCAAAAAGATAAATCTCAGTTTGTAAGATTCCATTCTCTGCAGGCAATATTTTTTCATATTGCATATATTATTATTGCATTATTAATTGCAATATTTATAATTTTTATTTCGCTCGCATCCGGACTTGGAATGTCTGCTTTAGCTACGCAAAATCAAGATCCTTCTGCAATGCCGGCATTATTCTTTATTATTATTTTAGTTTCTGTTGGCTTAATATTTCTGGCTATGTTCGGAATGATTGGTTATGGAATTTATTTAGCAGTTAAAGCTTATGGTGGTAATTACATAATGATTCCAGTTATAGGTAAGGCAATTTACAGAAAAATTTTTAATACCTTATAAAAAGAACCATGCGGAGTTAATTTACTTTGAATTAATTCTATTCCGTTAGAAGTAAAGTTATAATCATTTGCTGATGTATTTATTTCATTTATAACTTCGTTTGAAATCTTTATCGGCTTTTTTACCCTTCCAAGTGTAATATGGGGTTTGAAACCTCTTTCAGCAGTTATATTAAATTCTTCCATTACCTTTACAACATCTTTATAAAGATTGTCTGCTTTTCCGTCATCGTTTTTAAAGCCGGCTACAATTACTCTCGGGTTCCTTAAATTTGGAAAAGCTGTTATTCCTGAAAATCTGAATATTATATCTTTTGGAATTGTAATTCCTGAAAGTGCCTGTAACAAAAGATTATAGATATCATTTTTAATTTCCCCTATAAAGAATAAAGTCAGGTGAAGTTTATTTTCGGGTTCCCATTTTACCGAATAAGTAATTTCTTTACCTGACTTTATAATAATTTCTTCTTTTAAAGAGTGTAATTTTTTTTGAACATTTTCACCGGGATTTATAGCAAGAAAAAGCCGCATATATCCCAGCTAAATTAAAACTCTCTTGAAGCCAATCTTGTTTTCAACTGTGAAATATGCCATGTAATATTTATCTCTTTAGGGCATGTTTCAATACAATTGAATATTGTATGACAACGCCAGACTCCATCAGGATTATCTATTATATCGAGTCTTTCATCCGGTGCTTCGTCTCTCGTATCAAAGACAAACCTATAGGTTTTTAGTAATGCCGCAGGTCCTATATAGTTGTCGTTTGTCCAGGTCGAAGGACAGCTTGTCGTACAGCAGGCGCATAGAATACATTTTGCAGATTCAAATAATTTCTCAGCATCTTCGTTTGATTGTAATCTTTCTGAATCTGGTGGTGGCGGAGTCTTTGTAATAAGATATGGTTTTATAACCTCATATTTCTGGAAGAAACTTGTCATATCAACTACAAGGTCTTTAATTATCGGCATTGCAGGAAGCGGCTCTATTGTAATAGTCTTTTTATAGTTTAAATCTTTTAACAATATTGAGCAGGCAAGACGGTTTTTACCGTTAACTCTCATTCCGTCACTGCCACATATACCGTGAGCGCATGAACGCCTGAAAGTAAGTGTGCCGTCTATCTTCCATTTTATTTCGTGAAGAACATCAAGCAGTCTCCAGTCCTCAGATACGCCCGGTACTTTGTATTCCTGAAAATATGGTTTTGAATCTTTTTCAGGGTTATATCTTAATATTTTTACTGATAAGTCCATATTTAATTAGTTTAAAAAATTCTTAAGTAGATTGATAATTTAATATTTCCTTTCCATCGGTTTATATCTCGTTACTACTACAGGTTTGTATGTTATCTTTGGATCTGACCCGTTATCTTTTGTTATAAAGGTATGTTTCATCCAGTTTTCATCGTCTCTTTTCGGATGGTCTTCCCGCGTATGAGCACCTCTGCTTTCCTTCCTGTCAGCAGCACTGTAAATTGTTGCCTCGGCACTGTCAAGTAAGTTTCCAAGCTCTATAGCTTCCATTAAATCTGTGTTAAATATATTTCCTTTATCCTGAATGGAAATATTTTTATATCTTTCCTTAAGCTGTTTCAATTCTTCTATGCCTTCGTTAAGTTCTTTCTCGTTTCTGAATACTCCGCATTTATTCATCATCATCACCTGTAATTCTGTCCTGATTTTTGTAACATTTTCATTACCTGTGCCTGTTTTAATAAATTCAATTTGTTTCTTCGTCTGCTCTTCAGCATCTCCGGATAAAGGAGTAAATTCAGCAGTCTTTAAATATTCGGTAACTGCTTTTCCGCTTCTTCTTCCGAATACTATAATATCAAGTAAAGAATTAGTTCCAAGTCTGTTACCTCCATGTACAGATACACACGCACATTCTCCTGCGGCATAAAATCCTTTGATTATATCACCTTTTTCGTTTGCAAGTACTCTTCCATCTATATCCGTAGGAATTCCTCCCATTGCGTAGTGAGCAGTTGGTTGAATAGGAATAGGTTCTTTAGTCGGCTCAACTCCGAGATAGGTTCTTGCAAAACCGGTAATTTCAGGAAGTTTTTCATCAATAACTTTTTTCCCGAGATGTGATACATCAAGCAATACATAATCTGTTCCGTCACTTCCTCTTATACCTCTTCCCTCTCTTATTTCAGTAATAATTGCTCTTGATACCATATCTCTCGGCGCAAGATCCATAACTGTCGGAGCATATCTCTGCATAAATCTTTCGCCGTCTTTATTTTTAAGTATTCCGCCTTCACCTCTTGCCGCTTCGCTGACAAGTATTCCCAATCTCCAAAGACCTGTGGGATGGAACTGGAAAAATTCCATATCTTCAAGCGGCAGTCCTACTTTATAAACAAGACTTGTACCATCACCTGTGCCTACGTGTGCATTAGAAGTTATCTGAAAAGCTCTTCCATATCCGCCTGTGGCAAAAACAACTGCCCTTGCATGAAAAGTATGTATCTCGCCTGTTGAAATATCTATTGCAACTACACCATTGCAAACACCGTTTTCAACCAGAAGCTGTGTTACGAAATACTCAGAGAAAAAGTTGACCTGATTTTTAATACAATTCTCAAAAAGAGTTTGAAGCATTACATGCCCTGTTCTATCAGCAGAGTAACAAGATCTCATAACAGGAATTCTTTTGCCGTAAGGGTCAGCAGGGTCGGCAGGTTTTGTATGACCGCCAAATTTTCTTTGTGCAATTTTTCCGTCTTCATTTCTTGAAAAAGGCATACCCATGTGTTCAAGCTCTATAATTGCTCTGACAGCATCCTGACACATAACTTCAATTGCATCCTGATCACCGAGGTAATCACTGCCTTTTACTGTATCAAAGGCATGATTTTCCCATGAATCTTCTTCCATATTCCCAAGTGCCGCACATACTCCGCCCTGAGCCGTTCCTGTATGGGAGCGGGGAGGAAATACTTTTGATATTACTGCACAGGAATATTCTTTCGGAATCTCAACTGCGGCGCGAAGTCCTGCACCGCCGGCTCCGATGATTACTACATCATATGTTTTAATCATAATATGAAATTATTATTATTCTTCAAGTTTTTTAATTGCTCTGTATAATTCAAGCTTTTTGTTTCTTTCTTCTTCCGAATAGGAATAAATATTTTTCAACTCAATATAGTAAAGCAAAGCCAGTGTTTTCTTCTTTTCTTTGACTGCTGTCATACCAAGATAATAGAATAAATCAATATATTCAGTACCGTAATATCCGTACCCATAATCTGTTCTCAGAGAACGGTCAAGTGCAAGGTCAAAATATTTTGAGGCTTCTTCGTAATCGTTTATATTGGCATAATAAATTTTTCCTATCGCAATATATGCCTTTGTATATGAAGAATCTTTTTTAATAAGCTGTTTGTATTTTTTGATAGCTGTTTCATAATCTTTCATCATTTCATAAGTATTTGCAATCTGATAATATATAAAATAATCTGTTGAATCTGCCTTTAACATTTTCTCATAAAACGATAGAGCTTTTTTGTAATCTTTTGAACTTGAGTAAGCAGAAGCCAGCGAAGAAGAAAGCGTATTCAACAATGAATCAGAAGAGAATTTTTCTCTGATTCCTATGTATAAATCCTCTGCTTTCTTATAATTGTCAGTAAAAATATAAAGGTCGAGTAAATCCCTGTAAACATAAAAAGAATCCGGCCTGAGATTTAAACATTTTTCAAAAAGAGATTCTGATTTTATAAAGTTTGCTTTGTTAATTGAGTCCTGCTTTACTATTAGAGTGTCATATACTTTCATCGTATCTCTTTGCTTCGAGTAAAACCAGTTATCCGTAACACGATATTTATAATTGATTGCACTTCGGTAGGAACGGTTAAATAAATCATCTTCTTTTTTAGTAATCATCTCAGGTGTCATTTCGGAATCTTTAAGATTTATTTCCGAGAGGTGCTTGCTTAGAGTATTAATACCAACCGCAAAATTCAGATTTCCGTAAAATCCGTAAGAATATGTAGTAATACCTATAACTTCACCGTATCCATTAAAAAGAGCGCCGCCGCTGTTTCCCGGGGAAATTGCCGCAGTTATCTGTATGACCTTGTCAAAAACTTTTTCCACAAGCCCTGATTCATAATCATTGAAAGAAACCTTTTCATTTGTGCGAAGACCTGCAATTATTCCTTCTGAAATTGTATATTCAAATCCAAGCGGACTTCCTATTGCATAGATGCTTTGACCAATTCTGACGCTGTCGGAATCACCTATTTTAATTGTTGGAAATTTAGTTCCGTTTGTGTTAATAATCTTTAATATTGCGATGTCATTCTTTGGGTCTGTATAGATTATTTCAGCATTGTAAAATGTGCCGTCAAAAGTTTTTACAAGCAAGCTGTCTTTGTTTTCAATAACATGAACATTTGTACCAATAATGCCTTCTTCGTAAATCACGAATCCGCTTCCGTTTAAAAGCATTGTATCTTTTTGGATGTATGAATAATATGAATAATATCCGTCTGCAATATACCAGATAGAAACAAGAGCATTTTTATTCATCTCAAATATTTCCTGAGCATTTAACTCATCAGTGCCGCTCTTTGGTGGAAGTATGGAAGGGAGCAGTTGTTTATTCTCCTCTTTTTTAACCGGTTCAGGCGCGATTTCCTTTTCCTGAGAAAATGATATTATCGGGAGTAATAATAAAAAAATAAGAATCGCAAGTTTTTTCAAATTGTTAATCGTAAGTTTAATTAATAAAATTATTTATGTTTCCATTCGGGCTTTCTTTTCTCAATGAAAGCATTCATTCCTTCAAATTTATCTTCGGTTGAAAACAAGAGATAGAAATTTTTTCTTTCAAATTCTATACCTTCTTCTACGGTCAGATCAAGAGCTTTTAAAACAGATTCTTTTCCGAGTTGAATTGCAATGGTCGGATATGAAGCGATTTTCTTTGCAAGCTCAATTGAATCGTTTAAATAATTATCTTCTGTTGATAATATTGTCACAAGCCCGGCATCAAACATTTCTTTAGCAGACATAAATTTTCCCGAAAGAATCATTTCCATTGCTTTTCCTTTACCAACGGCGTGAGTTAATCTCTGCGTTCCGCCCGCTCCGGGAATTACTCCGAGTGTTACTTCGGGAAAAGCAAATTTTGCAGTATCCGATGCAACCAGAATATCACAAGCAAGGGCAAGTTCGAATCCGCCGCCCAGAGTATAGCCGCTTGCCGCCGCTATAAACGGCTTTTTTATCTTTCTAAGTTTATCCCATACTGCGAACTGGTCTCTGATATACATATCGGTAGAATTAGCACCTGCCATTTCCTTAATATCCGCACCTGCCGAAAATGCATCTTTATTGCCTGTAATCACAGTGCATCCGATAGTATTATCTTTGTCAAAACTTTCAAGAACATATACTATTTCAGTCATCGTCGCGGTATTTAAAGCGTTCTTGGCTTTCGGGCGGTTGATTTCTATTAATCCGACACTTAAAGCAGCAGGGTTGTCCTTTATGCTGACTATTATGTTTTCAAATTTTTCGTTCAAGCTTTGTCCTTATGAATTTTTAAAACCTGAATTTAATTACACTCATTAAAAATTACAATGAATATATTTTGTATCTTTTCAAATTTTTCGGATTTCTTAAAAAAACATTGAACACGGATAACACAGATATAACAGATTTACACAGATTATTTTATAGAGTCA
>Ga0073934_10002651_pt1 | contig 36237 bp, 30 predicted proteins | sample LarsenN4metaG_FD_76834 | JGI IMG/M metagenome (GOLD analysis project Ga0073934, IMG submission 76834) | Hot spring sediment bacterial and archeal communities from British Columbia, Canada, to study Microbial Dark Matter (Phase II) - Larsen... ... | reverse complement strand
TGTGGTTTCCAAGCGGCGGTGGGCGGCGCTCTTTGCCGTCCACGGCCGCGTCAGCGTCCACGCCGTGGTGAACTTGCGGAAACTGCTCGACTAATTTCCACCACTTGACGGGGCACTACCTGGCAAAGATTGGCGTGACATTGCCGGACACGTCGGCATACCAGCCTGCGGGAAAGTTCTGCTCGTCGCCGAGCTCGTCGTCGAACACCCTGAGGAAGTTGTATCCACCCGACACCTCGACCCGGGGCACGTCCTGCGCCGCAGCGGGCGTCGCCACAGCGAGCACCGCAAGCGCGAGCACGATTGGTCCGTTGAAAGTCGATAGACGTCTCATTGCTCCTCCTGACGTAGAGCGAGAAGTGCAGGCACGATGACAATCGCACAGACAATGGACTCACCTTGCAACTGCGCATCGTGGCGACACACTATCTGTGATTTAGACCGGATCAAGCGCAGCGTTAACGCGCACCTGCTTGCCCGCGCGTGTCATGGACGGATGTGGACTGGCGCGTCTGGGTTTGCAGGACCTTAACTCGGGTTCGTCTGCGTCCAGGTCCTTAACTCGATCCCGTCATCGGGGGCAAAGTCCAGATAGGCCGCGGGCGGCAAGGGTCGAGTCGCTGCATTCCACCCAAACCTCGACGGGTTGCCGAGCGTTCCGAGCGGTGCAGACATCTTGACGGTCGCACCATCGATGCCGAACGGGATGGGTGTCGTAATCAACGCGCCACCCCTCAAGAGGGGCGTCCTGTCTATCACCTCTCCTGCAAATGCACCGCCGCTCCACCGCACGCGGACGATGTATTCGTTGTAAAGACCGTCTGGAGACGTGGCTGGATTCGTGTCCACATGAAAAACCCAAAGTAAGAAGGGTTCCGAGGGTGCCGTGGGTATGGCGCCTGCGAGCACCATCATGAAGAAGAGCGTCCCCTGGCCCTGCTCTGTGACGAGGGCATGAACGACGTCCAGATACGGCGAAGGCGAGGCGGAGTCTCCTCTGGCGTCGCGCACCGCGCTTCCTCGCAGCGTCTGCCAGAGGCCCACTGTCACGCGGCCGTCGCTGACGGATGCTGCAGATGGTAAGAGCGATGAAGGACTGGTTGGTGATGACCCACATCCGACGACGAACAACGCCGTTCCCAGGACGCAGGCAAGGGCAACGAACGAGGCACGCGTCGACATTGAAAACTCCTTGGTCAGTCGAGGTGACGCAGAGGGCGGCGAGGATTGAATGACGTCATCCTGGTGCCAGATCGGCGTCGCACCAGCATCCCGCGCAAGGGCGTAACGCGTTACGACGATCGCCAGTCGTATATCGTCTTCCGACATGGCTGCTCTCCCTGGCGGCACACGAGGGAAGTGCGCCGCAGGCAGACAAACGATGCGATCAGACGAGATACGCTCCAGGAAACCCCAATGTTTTGGCCACGACCGGAAGTTCCGGCTGCCCAGGTTATGCCCGATTCGGGCCTACTTCAAGCAGATAGTTCCTGGAAAATCGCCAAGTGGCGAGACATGTGTGGCCCGTGGATCCGCAGGCGGTCTGGCTGTGCGCCCGGCTGTTCATTCCTTCGGCCAGAGTGGGCGACCCTTTTCAATCTCCTCTGCGCTCGCGCAGCCGAATTCCGGCGCCGGCACCGTCGAGCCGGGCGCCACCGACTGAACCCACTGCTGCATCTTGATGTTCCAGGCGCGCAGGCAGTCGGCCGTCGCCTTCGCGTCGAACGGCAGGCCGCGCGAGCGGTGCCACGCGGCCGACAGCACGGCGAACGACATGTCGTCCGGGTACTCGAAGCCGAGGCCGGCCAGCTGGCGAGAGAGCGGCGACGCGGACGCGAGCCACGCCGCGGGCGGCACGTCGCGGTTGCGGAAGCTCACGAGATCGAGCAGAGGGGCGCCGCGAAGCCGGGCCTGGACGGTGGGCGCACTGCAGGCAGCGATCAGTCCGGCCGCCTCGTCGAGCGTGGATGGGGTGGCGCGGGCAAGCACCGGGGGACAGCCGGCGGGATCAACGGCACCAGTGCCCCAGAACTGCACGGCAACGGTCCCGAGGACCGTCATCCCGACCGCGGTGCCGCCGACGAGCGCCGCCCGCGATCGGAAGGTCATGGCCCTGCTCTCTACACGCTGGCCGCGGGTTGGTTCGCTAGGCGCTCAACGTGAACGCGCTGATGCTTCCCGTGCCGCCGCTCGTCCACTGCCGCATCTGCGGATCCGACCACTGGCTGCCGTCACCGCGCGCCAGGTTGCTGCTGGTGACGCCGAAGCCGACGATGACCGGCGCGTGCTGCAGCGTGGTCTGCCGCCCGTCTTCGGTCTTCAGAAGTTGCAGCTTCAGCTGGCCGACCGATCCGACCTTCACCGAGCTCTGGTCCCTGGCGATTTCCGTCTTGACGACCTCGGCCGGGAGCCATTTCGTCATCAACGAGTTGAGCATCTCGAACGCGCCGCCTCGCTTGCCAGTAAAGATCGCGTCCAGCTCGCGGCGCTGGTCAGGATTGGCCCCCTCGTCGATGTACAGGCGGCCGGTGCCGTTGCCGCCCAGGAAATCTCCCGGCAAGTCGACGGCAAAGACCACCTTCGTGCCGTTGAGGCTGACGCCGTCCGAGTTGCCCTGTTGAATGTCGAACACAAGGGCACCCGAACACCAGCCCTGATCGGGTTTGGCCGGACCGAACAGACACGGGCACGCCATATTGCAGCTGCACGTTTCGAGCATGTGTCCAGACAGTTTCCACGCCATGACGGACCTCCTCGTTCAACGGGTGCCGACAACGTCACGTGGGTACACCTTCGAGAAGCCGTTGCGCGAATTGGTGACGGTGAACGTGCCGTCCTCCTGCGCCGAGATCTTGATCCAGTACGCCGGTCCGTTGTGCGGGGGCGGCGGGGGCGCGTTCGTCCCCGGCGGCGGCAGCGGCTGCGGCGCAACAGGCAGCGCGCCGGGCTGATCATCGAGGCCGTTGGCAATGAAGACGCCGGGCACCGCGTACTCCTGGCCGCCCAGCAGCGAGAAATGAATCTGCCAGACGTCTTCGAGGCCCGGCGACGTGTAGAGGACGCGCATCGCGTCGGGCTGGCCTCCCTTGCGGGCGGCGTTGTTGATGACGGCGACGCGCGGCCGGATGGCGTGCACGAGCGCCTCCGAGTTCGAGCTCGGTTGGCCGTGCCGTGAGACCACGAAGAGATCCACGGTGCCGATTCTGTTCGTCGGGCACATGAGCTGGAACTCCTGGTTCCACGGCAGATCGCCGAGATACAGGAGCCTGAAATTCCCGAACGTCACGTGCGTCCCGACCGACTGCTCGTCTTCCGTGTTCCCGACCGGCTGCCCTGACACCGGATTGACCGTGTGGGGCTTGAACGCCGCGCAATGCGGATTCCGCCCGCCGGCGCGCGGCAGCGGGGCTGTGATCGTGGCTCCGGCCGATGACACGATTCTGGCCTCGATGCCCGCGATGGGCACCCGATCACCGGGCTTGGCGACCGTATGTTTGCCCCGCGTGGACAGCTCCGCATACGTCTTCTGGAGCAGCGCGTCGATCGCGGCATTGGGCTGCACGTTCGGCCCGTGATCGATGAGGTGGCCGATCGGGATCTGCGCCGCGAGCGCCTCGAGCCCGCCGACGTGATCGCCGTGAAAGTGCGTGGTGATCAGGTGGTCGATCCGCGTGATCCCCGCGTCCTTCGCCGCATCCAGGATGCGCCGCGCATCGCGCGCGGCCGCCGCCCCTCCATTGCCGGTGTCGATGAGGAGCGACTCTCGGGTGGGCGACACGAAGAGCGTCGCGTTGCCGCCCTCGACGTCGACGACGTAGATGTCGAGCGTCCGGGCCGCGCGGGTCTGCGCCGATACGAGCGCCGCGGCGAGCGCGAACGCCGCCGCCACGCACAGAGATGCTCGCGCCATCTCGGTCCTCCTCGTCTTCAGGACTCGAACGACTGACACTCGTAGTCGAGGATCTGCAGGTTCGGCTCGATGCGCCGGTACAGCGGCATGGTCATCGTCCACGGCCTGGCGAACACCTTGGGATCCTCGACGGTCACCTCGTACCGGATGAGATTGCGGTCGGCCAGCGAGAACCGCTCGACCAGGTGCATCTGCTCGCTGTGGAAGTTGCCGGCGCGATCGAACCACGTCTGGTCGTTGAAGTGCACGACGTCGACAACGAGCGTATCGCCCTGCCACGTGGCGCGGGAATCGCCGAGCGCCCATTCGATGGGCCCCTCGGGATGCTCGCCGGTGAACCGGATATGGCGGGTCGTGTGCCCGTACTCGAACAGCATCGCGATGAACGCCGGCGTCTGCACGATCTGAAACGGGAACGGCATGTACATGATCCGCGGCAGGCCGGGCTGCGAGCACTTCGCCAGCGGATCCGCCGTCAGCCGGTTCCGGTAGTTCTCCGCGCGCTTCTCCCGCGCCCATGGCAGGTACGGAATCATGCCGCCCTCGACGACGCCCTGACCGGCCGGGACGTCCTTCTCGGCCGAATGGTCCTCGATGTTCCAGGCGGCGGTATTGAGCGCCTGCCAGATGCCCGAGAAGTCCGGGCGACCGTCGAGGGTCCGCGGCAGCGGTGCCGGCCCCTGGGTCGCCGTCAGACCCGGCCCGTTCACCAACGCGAGCGCCATCACGGCCCCGATGACGAACACCCTCACTTGGCGAATGCTCCGGGATACCGCTTCAATCCGTGATCGGTGTGCTTGAGCGAGATCTGCACGCCCTCCCAGCACCCCTGCTCCCACATCTCCTCGGCGTTGGCCGCCCGCCGCCAGCCGAACGCCAGCGTCCACGGCCGCGTGAACACCGTCGGGTCGGTGATCGTGGCCGTGTAGTGGATGACGTCCTTGTCGATCATCGTCAGGCGCTCGACGACGTGCGCGTGCTCGCTGACGAAGTTGCCGACGTGATCGATCTGGCTCATCGCGAGCTGGTTGGTGACGTCGATGACCAGCGTGTTCCCCTCCCAGCGGCCGCGCAGGTCCCCTTCCCACAGCTTGATGCCCGGCCCGAGGTGCGGACGTCCGTCGGTCGGAATGATGCGGTAGGTGTCCGCGTAGTTGTTGAGCATGAACACATGCCCCGGGGCCTGGACGACGAGCTTGCCGCCGCCGTACGCAAAGCGCGGCGACCCGTGCGGCAGACAGAGCTGCGCCGCGTCGAGATAGCTGCCGAAGTGCGAATCGCGCTTCGCCGCCGCCCACGGCTGATACGGGATCCGCCCGTCGGGCGGATCGACGATCGCACTGCGGCCGCCGGAGCCGTCCATCGTCTCGGGATGCTCCTCGATGTTCTCCATGTTGCGGATGCCGACGCGGCCCCAGAACCCCTGGAAGTCGGGCACGCCGTCGGGGGTCCGCGGCGGCGTGAAGGTCTTCGCCTTCTCGATCGCGCAGCGGTGGAAGAGGGCCGGCTCCTCGGGACAGCCGGCGACTTCGCCGTAGGGACGGATCGTCGCCGGAGGCGAGCCCGGAGGCGGCGTGGCGAAAGGAGCGGTCGACTGACCGGCGACGACCGCCCCCGACACGATCACGCCAATGAGGACGTGCGGGACGCCTTTCACCTCAGAACGTGAACCGGACCGCAAGCTCCGCCTGCTGCCGCGGCTGTACCTGCAGGATCCGGCCGAACGAATCCGACAGCGCGTTCTCCTGGTACGGGCTTCCCTGCGCGTTCAGCCCGACGCCCAGGTTGTCGGTCCCGAACAGATTGAAGACCTGCGCGATGAACTCGAGCCGCCGCGTGCCGAGCGACACCATCTTGCTGGCCCGGATGTCGAACCGGTTGTACTCGTTGGTATTGATCTGGCTCGCGTCAATCGGCCGCCGGCCGTTCTGCACACGCCACGCGTTGACGGCGGCAAGGAACGCGTCGTCGTCGTCGCGGTGCCCCTGGTTGCGCGTCGTCCCGGGCACGTAGTCGGTGCCGGCGGCGCCGTCGTTGTTCAGATCGCGCCCCGCGCGCGCGCTGAACGGCATCGTCGACCGGAGCGTCCAGACGCCGCCGACGTTGACGTCGAACGGCAGCAGCACCGATCCGCTGGCGACAAAGTTGTGCCGGCGATCGCCGCTGCCGGGACCGCGGTCGAGCTCCGGACGATAGAAATCGGTAATCGCCCCGACCGGTCCCTGGTTCGTCTCCTTCCCCAGCGTGTAGGACAGCATGTACTGGTGCCGGTTGGCGAAGCGCTTGTCCATCCGCACGTACATCGCGCGGTAGTCGTGGAAGCCCGCCGACCGAAGCTGCGTGATGTTGCCCCATCCCGCGATCGGCCGGCGCCCCGTCACCGGATCCGGCGTGTTGACGTTCGCCGTCTGCGACATCTTGTCGACGTCCGTGAAGATGCCGTCGATGTGGACGGCGAGGTTCGGGCGCAGCTCGTGCGAGAAGCCGATCGTCGCGCCCTTGGCTTCCGCGTTCTCGATGTCGTCGTGGACGATGCTCACGTTCGGCGCCGCCGAGACCGTCACGAACGCCTGCGGCGACAGGCCGCCGTACGGATCGGGGTAGGACGGATTGCGGATATTGACCTGGCTCTGGAGCAGCGTCGTCAACTCGGGCCGGAGCTGGTTCTGCATCAGGTACTGGTAGTACCAGCCGTAGGCGGCGCGCACGACCGAGCGTCCGTCGCCGTTCACGTCCCACGCCAGGCCGAGGCGCGGCGCCACGTTGTCGGTGTCGCCGCGCGAATCGGGATCGACCAGCTCGCCGAGCCGCTCGCGGCCCGCGAGGCCGATGTGATTGTTGAAGGAGCGGTGCTGCAGGTCGTAGCGCAGACCGAGGTCCAGCGTCAGATTCGACCGCACGCGCCACTGATCGGCGACGTACCCCTGGATCCAGTGGTTCTCGAGGTCGCGCGGCAGCGGCGGGAACGACGCCGTGAACTGAATCGGACTCCGCAGATTGCGCATCGACGCGGCGGTGCCGTCGAAGAACTGATCGCGATCGAACACCCAGGTGCCGAGGTTCACGCCCTGCTCTTCCTGCGAGAAGAGGCGTACGTACGCGCCGCCGGCCTTCAGCTGGTGGTTGCCGGCCGAGAACGAGAAGTCGTCGCGGTACTCGAATCGATCGGTCCAGTTCAGCGACAGACTGTTCGACCCCCACGTCAGGCTGGGGAACTGGAAGATCGCCGGCGGGTACGGCGCAAACCGCTCCGGCGGGAACTCGCCCTTGCGGTTCGGGTCCCAGAACGGCACGCCGGGAGGGGCGTTGCGGTTGTCGAGGTGCGACGGCGGGATCTGCACGCGGACCTCGTTGAGCATCCGGGAGCTGATCACCCAGGTATGCGCCACCAGGTTCGAATCGCGCGGCGACCAGACGTTGGCGCCGACGTTGGCGGCGTTGAAGCCGCCGCAGTCCTCGCAGACGATGTGCTCGAGGTCGGTGACGTAGCGCCAGAAGAGCTGCTGCTGCTGGCTGACCTGCCAGTCGACGCGCGCCATCCACGCCCGCCGCATGTACGTCCGCGGGAACGTGCCCTCGAGCGCGGAGTAGAACTGCGGCTGGCCGGTCTCGACAATCGCCTTTTCGTCTTCCTTGGCGCGCTCGAAGGCGCCGAAGAAGTGCAGCCGGTCGCGGATGATCGGACCGCCAAGCGCGGCGCCTGCGGAGTGGCGCCGGTAGTCGGGCTTCGGCTCGCCGGTCCGCTCGTGCAGCTCCTTCTCGATCTTGTCGAAGGCGTTCAGGCTCTTGTCGCGGAAGAACTCGAACAGCTCGCCGCTGAACCGGTTCGTGCCGCTCTTGGTCACGACCTGCACGACGCCGCCGACGGCGTTGAATTCGGCCGACGACTGGCTGATGTTCACCCGGAACTCGCGCACCGCCGACTGGGGCACCTCCAGGTGCTGCTGCCCCGAGTTGTTCGACATGTTCATGCCGCCGTCGGCGTAATAGAGGTTCATGCGCCCGCCGTCGCCGCCCCCGGCGCCGATCGTGGCTGTCGGCCGGCGCCCGGACAGATTGTTCATGCTCGTGCCCGGCAACAGCAGCGCCAGCGAGATGGGCATGCGGTTCGCGACCGGCAGCTGTTCGATCTGTTCCTGCGTCACGACTGCGGACACTTCCGTCTGCGTCGTCTCGACGACGGGCGCTTCGGCGGTCACCGAGACCGTTTCCTGCAGCGTCTGCAGCTGCATGGTCAGATCGCGCTGCAGCTCGAGGCCAATGGTGATCGTCACATCACGCACTTCGGCGTTGGCGAATCCCGGGAGCTCGGCCACGAGGTCGTACCGTCCCGGCGGGAGCCCCGGCAGTCGGTACATGCCGTCACCTTCCGTAACGGCCGAGCGCAGGACACCGCTCTCGACATTCCGCAGCGTGACGGTGACGCCGGGCAGCACGCCGCCCTGCGCATCGCGCACGGTGCCGGCGATGACGCCGCTGGCGCTTCCCTGCGCCGCGGGGGATGCAACAAGCGCCGGCAGCCAGGCCAGCGCCAGTGCGACGAGGAAAGACGCAAGACCAAACCGACGGTCGATCTGCATGAAGTCCTCCGTGACGGGTTGAGGCGGGTAGTCTAGGCCGCGCGGAACGGGGGGTCAATACGAGGAGGCAGTAGGCAGCGGGCCGACCAACGCCAGGGACTGCCTACTGCCTACTACCTACTGCCAGCTATTACGAGCAGCTATTGCCCTTGCGTTCGCCGCGGACCCACGAGGCGAGCATCTGCCACTCGGGATCCTTCTTGTTCGGCCAGCGGCGCACGCCGTTGTGCGCGTAGGAGCCGCCGCCGTCCGGATGCAGCGGCTTGTGGAGGAACCGGCTCGCATCCGGATTGCCCGGAATGATCAGCCGCGAGATGACCTGGAACGCACGCTTGGCCTCCTCGTCGTTCCACTCGCCGCGCCCCTCGCCGGGCACCGGCGCAAATCCCATCTGGCCGGCGCCGTGGCAGTTGCTGCAGCGGATCTGCCCGTCGCGCGCGTTGCGGAAGATCGGCTGCACGCACGACCGGAAGAACGCGAAGTCGAGCTCCGGCTGCGCTTTCTGCGCGTAGCGATCGCGCGGCAGGCTCTTGATCCACACGAGCATCTGCTGGTACTCGGGATCGTCCTTCGATTCCCAGAAGGTGCCGCCCGTGTGGCCGAGGCCGCCGGCCTGCGGGGCCAGCGGCTTGCGCAGCAGCCGGCTGTTCTCCGGATTCGCCGTGTCGATGAGCTGCGTGATCATCTCGAAGTTCTGCCGCGACTGCGCTTCGGTCCAGCCGTCGTCGCCGGCCGGCGTCTGGAGGGAGAAGCGCACCGGCCGCACCTGCCACGTGTGGCACATCACGCAGGCGGCATACCCCGGGCTGTTGCCGCCGCGCGGACGCAGGAAGTGCGGCTCGATCTGCGCACGGAACGAGGCGATGTCCTCCGCGCGATGGCCGCCCTGCGCCTGGACCGCCTGCATCCCGGCGCCGGCCAGCGCGGATGTCACCACCCCGACGGCGAGCGCGAAGACTCGTGTACTGCTGTTCATGACTGCTCCCCTGGACCCGTTCCTACCGGCTCGCGGCCTGCGTGCCCTGCGTCGCGGTGCTCGCGGTGGGCGTGTTCACGCGATTGAGCGGCAGGATCGCCGTGGCGTTCCGCGCCGGACGCGCGCCCGCTCTAATCTTGTTCACGACTGCCAGCTTCTGCAGGTCCACGACCGCCACGTAGTCGGACCCGGACACGGCCACGTACATGTAGCGACTATCCGGCGTCGGGGTCATCCAGTTGGCCGTCGGACCGACTTCGACCGCGCCGATGTACTTCAGATCCGGGAGCGACCAGCCGTAGATGCGGCTGTCGAGGCGGCTCGACGCCCAGACGGCCGAGCGATTCGGCAGCACCTCGACACCGTGCATCGGCGCGCCCTGGATGCCGTCGGCGTTCTGCTGCCACGGCTTGAGCGCCGGCGGCCACAGCATGTCGACCACCTTGCGGCTGTTCCAGTCGATGACCCACACGGCGTTGATCGCCGCCGCCTGCGCAAACATGCGCTTGGTCGAGCCGTCCGGGTTCGCCTCGAACGCCATCGGCCGCACTTCGTGGTTGTCGCGGCCTTCGGCGCGGTGGCCCTTCAGCTCCATGCCCCACACGACCTCGTCCTTCACGGTGTCGATCACCTCGATCGTCGGCTCGCCCGGCTCCGGATCGCCGGAGAGCCCGGCGACGAGGAAGTTCTCGTCGGGCGTCACGTAGGTGTTGTGCACCTCATGATGGACGGGAATGCTCTTCACCAGCTTGTGCGTGTTGAGATCGATGACGTCGACGAACGCCTTCCCCTTCACGAGATTGCGGATGCCGGCGTAGAGCTTCTTGTGCTTCTTGTTGACGGCGATCTTGTTGGGCCGCTCCGACAGCTTGATCTGCATGACGTGCTGCAGGGTGACCGTGTCGAACACGTCGACGGCCTTGTCCTGCTCGTTCGCGCAGTAGTAGTACAGCCCGTCGGGATGCGTCGTCAGGTTGTGCGCGTGCGGACAGCCGCGAATCACGCCGACCACCTGCTGCGACACGGGGTCGATGATGTGGTGGACGTTGGCGGCGTTGTTGCTCTGAAGAATCCGCACGGCGACGCCGTTGTAGGAATCGAGCCGGGGCACGCCCTGCGCGGCCGACGACGAGGCCAGAGCCAGGGTGGCGAAGAGGGCCGGCAGCGCGCGAAGAACCAGTGCACGGGTCATCGTGACCTCCATCAGAATGCCTGAGAATATCACGACTATTCGCATCGGGTATGATGCCAGACGGGTCGCTCACAAGGAGTCGCGGACATGCGTACAGCCCTCGTACTTGGCCTTTTTCTCCTGACTCAGAACGGCGCCGGTTGGGTCTCGCTCTTCGACGGGAAGTCCCTGGATCAGTGGGTCACGACCGGCAACGCCAATTGGCGCGTCGTCGACGGCGTCATCGAGGCCGACATGCCGCGCGGGTACCTCGTGTCGAAGGCGTCGTACACGGACTTCGAGCTGCGCATGGACGTCTGGGTCCGGCCCGACTCGAACGCCGGCATCATGTTCCGGATCACCGACGTGAAGGACCCCGGGATCCAGAACGCCTACGAGCTGAACATCAACGATCAGCGCAAGGATCAGTCGGGGCGCACCGGCTCGATCGTCAACGTCTCCAGGCCGCTCGTGCAGTACGACTCGGGCAACAAGTGGACGACCGTCGAGCTCACCGTGCGCGGCCCGAAGTTCACGGCGACGATGAACGGCACGCGCGTCGCCGAGGCGACCGACACGAAGTACGCGCGCGGACCAATCGCGATTCAGGCCGCGGGCGGACTCGTGCGGTACCGCAATATCCAGATTCGCGAACTGAAATAGAAGTTGTCGGTTGTCAGTTGTCAATGCCGCAATACCTGACAACTGATAACCGGCAACTGACAACTATCTCGCCGCGATCATCTGCAGCTCGACCCGCGCGCCGGCGTTGAGCGCCGCCACCTGCACGGTCGCTCGCGCCGGCGGATCGGTCGGAAAGTACTCCCGGTACACCTTGTTGAAGCGGTCGAACTCCTTGAAGTCCGTGATGTAGACCGTCACGGTCGTCACGTCGCGAAAGCTCATGCCGGCGGCCTTGAGCACCTCGCCGATGTTGGCGATCGACTGCCGCGTCTCGGCCTCGATGCCGCCCTTCGCGAGCTGCGACGTCACCGGGTCGCGTCCGAGGTGGCCGGCGATATAGAGCGTGTTGCCCACCATGATCCCGGAGCTGTACGGCAGCCCGGTATTCGGCGCGCGCTCCGGCCGAATCACGCGTCGAGACGACGACTGGGCCGAGACGGATTCCGGGACGTGCACCATCAGCGTCCCGGCGATCCCGAGGACAAGACCGGCCACGCCGGCCACCACCGCCGTGCGCATGTGATCGCTCCTTTCTAGCGGCGCAGGGCGCGTTCCTTCCAGAACGGCCAGCTGCGCGGATACGCGGTCTGCTGATTCGGCTGCGCCGTCTGGCCGCCGCCCTGTCCGACGTCGGCGCTCGTCAGATAGTTCACGGAGCCGCCGAGCCGGATGGCGTCCATCTGCACGCGCGCGTTGACGTCGAGGAAGATGGCGCGGCTCACCGCCTCGGGCACGTTCGGCCCGACGGCGACATAGCCGTGCCCGCGCATCAGCGCGACCGTCTTGTCGGCGAGCGCCTCGGCGAGCGCGACGGCCGTCCGCATGTCGTTGACGAGCATCCCCTGATGCCCGGACACCTTGCGGATTTCGTACATCGGCACGCCGGCCACGAGGAACGACGCCATGTGATAGATCGGCCGCAGCGGGATTGTCGAGACCGCGAAGGCGAGCACCGACGGCGTGTGCGCATGGACGACGGAGCCCACGTCGGGACGCGCCTTGTAGATCGCCGCATGGATGAACCGCTCCTGATAGCCGCGCGGCGCCTGCTTGTCGGTCGGATTGCCGTCGAGGTCGTACTCGACCAGATCCGCCGCCGTCACGAGCTCCGGCGCCAGGTCGCGCGACAGGAGAAAGCGGTCGGGGCGGTGGCGCACGCTGATGTGCCCGAGACCGTCCAGAATGTTCTCGTTCGCCAGAATACGGTTGCCGACGACGACGTCGTCGATGAGCTGCAGGCTGGCGCCGCCGGTCCCGGTACGATTCTCCTGGCCGGAGAGCTCCGGCCACGACCAGAGACTCAAGACGGCAACCACCAACACCACGCGGCGCATAGTCCCTCCCATTGCTGAAAAAAAACGCCGGAGGCCCGAAGCCCCCGGCTACCGAATCGATCTGCGGCGCACGCTGAAGCGTGCGCTCTGCAGGCGCACGTAGCGCGCAGGCTTCAGCCTGCGCGATCTCAATTCGTGCCCGTCGCGCCCATCCGCCGGCCCGCAATCCAGACCGAATTGATCTGGCGCAGGTTGCGGATGTCCTGGAGCGGGTTGGCGTCGAGCACGAGCAGGTCGGCCGCCTTGCCGACGGTCAGCGTGCCCAGATGATCGAGCCGCGAGACGGTGGCGGCGTTGCCCGTGGCGGCGACGATCGCCTGCATCGGCGTCAGCCCCGCCTTCACCATCATCTCCATCTCGACCTGCTCGAAGTACCCCTGCCAGCGCCCCTCGTCGGTGCCGCTGTCGGTCCCCATCGCGATCATCACGCCGCCGTCGGCGAGCAGCTTCAGGTTGCGCGTCCCCTGCTCGAGCGCCTTCTCGATGACCTTGGTCTGCGGGTTCTCGCGCATCTTCTGCTGGTAGGCGGGCTGGCTGATCATGTCGAACTGCTCGCGGTAGACCGACATCCCGCGCTGGAAGAACGGCTCGTCGAAGAAGGCGGGCCGCGTCTGATAGACGACGAGCGAGAGGTCGCGCGTCAGCGTCGGGATGTAGCCGACGTTGCGGTTCTTCAGCGTGTTGATGAACGCCTGATCGACGTCGCGGTCGCGCACGCTGTGCGCGATGAGGTCGGCGCCCCGCTCCAGCACCGTCTTCGCCTCGTCCAGCGTGAAGATGTGCGTGGCGATCCGCAGCCCGCGCTTGTGCGTCTGCTCGATCAGCACGCCGTACAGCTCGGGGCTCATCTCCTTCAGCACCACGTGCGTCTTGATGCGGTCGACGCCGGCGTCGGCGTACTTGTTGACCATGCTGCGCACGTCGTCGGCCGTCTTCAGGCCGCGGATGCTCGGGCCCGACGTGTAGACGCGGGCGCGGTCGAGCGCGATCTTGTCCTGCTCGTTGCGCAGCCGGATGACCTCGGCCTGCTCGTCCGCGTTGACCTGCCCGAGGCTCACCGCCGTCGTCACGCCGTAGGACGCGTAGAGGCGCAGCCGGCGGACGAGATCGTCGCGCATCGGCATCGACTTGGTCTGGTGCTGGACGTGCGCGTGCGCGTTGATCATGCCGGGCATCACGGTCTTGCCGGCCAGATCGACGCGGGTCGCATTGGCGGGCACCTGCACGTTGGCGCCGACGGCGGTGATCTTCCCGTTGCTGATCACAACCGTCCCGCGCTCGACGGCGGGCGCGCCGGTCCCGTCGATGATGCGCACGTTGGTCAATGCCGTGACGGCGCCGGCCGGCGCCTGGGCCGCGGGGCGCTCGGAGCCAAGACCGCCCGTGAGCACGAGCGCGGTGATCAGGCCGACGACGAGATGTGTGGACATGCGGAACATAGGTACTCCTTTGCCGGGGGATGATATCAGACCGCCGCGTCCTCGTTGCGCTCGCACCCGAGCGCCCACACTACGCGCGCTGGGGACCCCGCTGCAGCAGCTCGATCTTCACGCCCCACGGATCTTCGGTGAACGACATGAGCACCGGCGCACCCGGCGAGGCGGGACCCGGCTTCGGGTCGACGGAGAACGCCAGCCCCTTGCCTTTCAGCTCCTCGACCTTCGCGAGCAGGTCGGGCATGCGCCAGCCGACGTGGTCAATGGCGCGTCCGCGGCTTGGCGGCGCGTCGCCGCGGTCGAGAAACACCCAGATGCGGCCGTACTGCAGACCATCGAGCCTGTCCTTGTGGCGCGCGGGCGTGCCGCCGAGGCGCTCGACATACCACGTGCGCGCCTGCTCCGGGTCGGCCACGCGCAGGTGCACGTGATGGAAGCCGAGCGTCTCCGGGTCCTCGACGAGCTGGATCTTCGTGCCCCAGGGGTCTTCGATGTACGCGAACCGGCCGAGCCCGTGCGCCAGGGAGACGGGGGTCGTCACGCGCACGCCAGCGTGGGCGAGGGTCTGCGCTGCCGCCGCGACGTCGGCGTACGAGAGCGCGAAGTGATCGATGGCGGCGCCGTCGCTCGGCCCGGGCGCGTCGTTCTTGAGAAAGATCACCCGGACATCGCCAAACCAGACGCGGTCGACGTGCTCGCCCGGCGACGCGCCCAGCGCGTCGACGTACCAGCGCGCGCCCGCCTCCGGGTCGGGCACGCCGAGGTGGACCTGATCGAAGGTGAGGATCACCGCGGGAACCGCTCGAGCATCGGCGGCCCGCCGGGCGGCACGGGCGTGCGCGCCGTGTTCAGCACCATCGCAATCAGCGAGTAGTGGCCCATGAGGCCGATCGTGTCGAGGATCGCCTTCTCGCCGAACTTCGCGACCGTGCGTGCGTAGGTGGCGTCGCTGACGCTGCGGTTCTGAAGCAGCTCAGTGGCGAAGTCGTAGAGGATCTCTTCGTCCTCGGCCATGCCGTGCGGCCGGCGGCCGTCGGCGATCGCCTTGGCGATCTCGGGGTTGAGGCCGCCCTTGACCGCGAGGGGCTGGTGGGCGTTCCACTCGTACGGCTGCGACCACTCGCGCGCGGTGATGAGAATGACGAACTCCGAGAGCCGCGGCGACAGCGCGCCGTTCCAGCGCACGTAGTCGGAGAGCCCCCGCACGCGCGCCATCAACTCCGGGCTGCGCAGCAGCACCTGCCACGGCCCGGTGAGCTGTCCGCGCGCCGCAGTGTGATCCGCCGCCGCCTTCTTCTGCGCGTCGGTCATCTTCTCGGCGGGAATCGGTCCCATCCGCTCCTGCGCGAACGCACTGAGCGAAACCGCCAGGGAGAGAACCACGGCCAATGCGCACTTCATCATCTCTGCCTCCCTGTGGAATGACTCGCGCCCTACGCCACCGGAGTAAGACGATATACCCGCGCGGCCAGACGCGACGCCCGTTGAATGTCACCCGCCCGGAGCGCTTCCCGCACGTCGTCCAGCTTGTACGCATCATCCAAAGATAGGTAGGGAGACCAGCCGCCGTCGCCTTCGATCAAGCGGACCTCTACCTCCGCGACGAGATCCCCTTTCGCGTACAAGCTTGTGAGTTGCGCGCGTCGTCATCTCCGTCTCGTTCGCCACGTTTCGTCCCACTTATGCGGATCCGGGCGGTAAGCGGTGACCAGGACCGCTGGAAGATCGCGGCCCGCCGGAATGCCTCAGACTACATGAATCGCGCCGGCTATCGCGATCGTATTCCAGAACCGGTACGCGGGGGTGTCGCGGAATCTAGGCCACCCATGCAGGGTATCGGTGTTGCGATGATGTAATCCTGCCAGCGCGTTACTTCCTGCTTCGCACAGTCAACGTCAATGCTCTAAAGTCTACGGCCGAGGAGCCGCACTTCCAAGATCCAACGTCATGCCGTGAGTCAGGACGTGCATTGTCAGGTTCTGGCCGTGCGAAGCCTGACCCTCGCGCAACCCGGTGACCTTTGCATTCCTCGGGTCGATGACAATGACATTACTGGCACCGAGCACCTTCAGTTCGTCACCCTGGATCACAATAGCCGTCTGTTCATCCGCTCCGACACCGACCTTATCGGGATGGTCCAGGACAAGGCTCAAAAGCCGATTGATTCGCTGCCGTTTCACAAAGTGCGCATCGAAAAGAATGTGTGATAGCAGTCCCAATCCAACAGTCGTCGGCGTCCGGCGTGCAGTGATACTGGTCAAGTCAGCAGGACCCGTCATGAGGATTGCGTGAGGAAAGATCATCCCTCCGGCGCTGTCACCACCGACGATTACGCCGTCGGCCCACCGCTCGCGGATATATGACGGGAGATACGTCTCGCGAATCGCGTCCATCAACATCGTCGTAAACCCGCCTGCAAACCAAATCATCGTTGCGCGATCGAGTACGCCGCGAGAGCGCGCAACATCACTCACGTAAATCGGAATGACCTCAGCAGGCTGCGCGCGTTTCCAGTCCTCGAGAGCCATCTCACCAGGTGCCTGAGCGTGAATAATCACCGCCACCACAGCGCGGGCGCCCTGGGCCATGTCGAGAACCGGCCGTGTGATTTCCAAGCCCATCCCGTTGCCGCCGTTGAGGACGACCGTCGGTTGCTTGTTCTGCGCGAGTACACTCGTTCCGCAACTCAAGAACGCAACGACGGCGAGTGATAACCGAGCGATTTTCATCGGGATGATGGAAACGGGCGCGCCGGCAGATGTCGGCGCGCCCGGCAGGAAAGGAGCTACCGCTGCGCGCGCAGGGCGCGCAGGTCCGCTTCGCTGCGCGGCGTCATGAACGCCATCTGGTTCGCGCGATAGACGGGAATGACCACGTGCAGCTGGCCGTTGCGCTCGAGGAGCGCGATGTGGCGCGACTCGGTCCCGTGCACCGGGATGTCGTACATCGTGAACCGCTTCGCCGCCGGGTCGTACTTGAAGATCTGATCCGACGTCCACAGGTTGCCCCACGCGTTGTGCCGGCTGTCGACGTGGATGTGATACGCCAGCAGCGCCGGGTCGGGCAGCGGAATGATCGTCGTCTCCTTCGTCTTCGTGTCGATGCGGGTGAGCGAGGCGCCCCACGAGTTGCCGACCCACAGCACGTTCGCGTTCTTGTCGGTGCCCATGCGGCGCGGGCCGAGCGACCACGGAATCGGCACGCTGAAGCCGGCGTCGCCGAAGCTCTCGTAGAAGGCGCGATCCTCCGCGAACCGGTCCATCTCCTTCTTGATCGGCGCGAGCTTGATCTCCGAGATCTCGCCGGTCTTCACGTTGACGTGGCCGATGGTGTCGATCGCCATCTGCGCCCACCAGCCGTTGCCGTCGCGATCGCCCGCCGCGCCGTAGGTCGCGACCGTCCCTTTCGGGCTCTTCGACGTCACGGACCGGTACGCGGTGAACGTCTCGGTGACCGGATCGAACCGCACCGCCCCGTCAGGCGCCGACGCCCAGACCTTCCCCTGGCCGTCCACGTCGATCGTCACCGCGCCGCCCACCGGCGTCATGTCCTGCGGCGTCTGATAGATCGTGATCTTGCCGGTCTTCGGATCGAGCTTGCCCAGCCCGCGGCGTCCGGGGTTGATGTCGAACCAGAAGTTCCCCTGCGCGTCGCGCGCCAGCCCGTGCGCGGTGGCCGCCTCGCCGTTGCGGCCGTCGGCCTTGAAATAGGTGACCTCGCCGGTCTTGGTGTCGACCTTGCCGATGGTGACGAACCGGTTGGGATTGTTGACGGTGTAGTAGAGATTGCCGTCGAGTCCCATCGACCCGTCGTGCGGCAGTTCCGCGAGCTTCGACGGCTGGCCGAGCGTCCAGTCGCTCATGCCGTCGTTGTCGTTGTACTTCGTGCCGAGGCCCACGTCAGGATTGAGCGGCAGATCGTAGATCTTCCACACCACGCGCGCCGCCTCGCCGGTCGGCCGCGGCCGCTCCGGGAACGTCATCGACGTCTCGCCGGGCCCACGCGCGCGCGTCAGGTACGCCGCGAGCTCCTTCTGATTGCGGTCCATGATGGCGTTGACCCGGGCGTTCGCTCCTGGATACACGCCCGTGCCGGGCACCACCTTCATCAGGTTGATGATCTTGTTCCAGCCGGCCTCGTCGAACCGGAACTGCAGGATGTAGCCGGGCGGATGGCAGCCCGTGCAGTTGTTCATGAAGATCTTCTTCATGCGCGCGTCCGACGCGGTCGCCTCGGGGAGCGCGGCAGCCATCATCTCGCTCGGCATCTGCCGGAACCGCCGCTCGGGATCGGTAATCGGCCGCAGCACGAGATCCTGCTTCCGCGTCGCGCCGAGATCGACGGCGTGCGTCGCCGCCTCGAAGCCGAGCGCCTGCGCCCAGACGCGGTACTTGCCCGCCGGAAGCGCCGGGAAGTGATAGGTGCCGGTCTCGTCGGTGTAGATGGCGGTCGTGATCGTCGAGCCGTCCATCTTGGCGTAGACCGTCACGCCTTCGAGCTTCTGTCCCGATGACGAGGTGACCGTGCCCGAGAGCACCTGATCGGCCGCCTGGGTCCCCGTCATGAACACCAGGCTGGCCGCTCCCACCAGGAGCAGGGTTCGCAGCTTCGTCATACCTCTCTCCTCTATCCTTCGCACCGGCGGGTCCGCTTCGCGCGACCCGCCCTACGTCTTCGCACCGGCGGGTCCGCTTCGCGGGACCCGCCCTACTGGCCTGCCGCGGGCGCGGGCGGCGGTATCGGAACCGTTCTGATGAACGCGATGATGGCGTCGATGTCGGACGCCTGCGTCAGCGTGTACTTGAACGCGGGCATCCGGGGCGTGCCTTCCAGGATGATCTTGCGTACGAGATCGTTGTTGCCGCCGTTGGTCCCCTTGTGCAGCACCGGACCGTACGTCCGCGCGTTGCGCGCGGGAGGCAGATGGCACACGCCGCAATTCTGCGACAGGAGCTGCCGGCCGAGCCGCTGCTGGTCGGTCAGGCCGTCGGATGCCTGCTGCCCGGACGCGGACGGCGCGGTGACGATCAACACGAAAAGAAGTAATACGGGATAACGCGCCATCGAGCCCTCCTCCTGGGCCCCTCATTCTGCGCCTTTTCGACCGGCGGGCCAAGAGGCTGATTGACAGGACCGGGCGCGAGCGTTACAACCCTCCCAGCCATCCGGAAACCCGCCTGCTGGAGGTCAGCCATGACCAGACGCATTCTCGCCCTCACTGCAGTGGCCGCCGTGATCGTGGCGCTCGCGGCGCTGCTCAGGCCCGGCACCACCGAGTCGGCGAACACGACGCCGTGGGGCGACCCCGACCTCCAGGGCCTCTGGACGTATGAAGAGGAGATTCCGCTCCAGCGCCCCGCAAGCCTCGGCGACAAGCAGGAGCTGACGGATGAGGAACGGGCCGCGCTCGACAAGGAGCGCGCCGAGATCCTCGGCCGCACGGCGCAGGGCGTCCGCCGCTACGAGCGCGGCACCGAACAGGACGTCGGCGGCGCATACAACGCGGCCGTCTTCACGACCCATCGGCCGGTGGGCCGGCGCACGTCGCTCATCATCGACCCGCCGAACGGCCAGATTCCACCGCTCACGCCCGAGGCGCAGAAGAAGCGCGCGGAGATTCGCGCCTTCCAGCTCGCACTGCTGCAGGCGACCGAGGTCTGCAAGGCCGGCTTGCCAGGATGCACGGGCGGCAAGTACGGGCCGGTCTCGCCGCGGCGCAACGACACGCCGCCGCACTACCTGACCGTCGTCGGCGCCGGCGGGCCCGGCGGCGGAGGCGGCGTCATCAATCGCTCGAACAACCCCGAGGACCGTAATCTCGGCGAACGGTGCATGGCCGCGATCCTGCCCGACTTCGGCGGCAATACCGGATTCCTGCTGCAGATCGTGCAGTCAGAGGGATCGGTCGCCATCTTCTATGACACCGCGCAGGGACAGGGATGGCAGCGCGTGATCCCGGTCAGCAGCAACGCGCACCTGCCGCAGCGCATCCGCCAGTGGTGGGGCAACTCGCGCGGCCGCTGGGAAGGCGACACGCTCGTCGTCGACGTGACGAACTTCTCGCCGAAGACGTATTTCCAGGGGTCGTACGAGAACCTCCACCTCACCGAGCGGTGGCGGCGGCTCGACGCCGACACGATTGAGTACACCGTGACGATGGAGGACCCGACGGTGTGGACGCGCCCGTGGACCGTGCGGCAGGAATACAAGAAGCAGAGCGACGTCGAGAACCGCGTCTACAAGGAGCCGCGCTGCCACGAGGGCAACTACGGGATGACGGCGCTCCTGTCCGGCGCCCGCGCCGAGGAACGCGCCTTCGCGGCGGGCCGCGGGCCCGACCCGGCGACGAAGTGCACCGCCGGCTGCGGCGGATTTGCCGCCGGCTTCGACGACTCGGGCGACGAGGCCAACCCGCTCACGCGATGACCAGGCGACTGCTCGCGCTCGTCGGCGCGGCCGCCGTGGTTGCGGCCGCTGTGACGCTCCTCCGGCCCTCGGCGACCGGCCCGGCGGTGCAGACGCCGTGGGGTGACCCCGACCTCCAGGGGCTCTGGACCTACGAGGTCGAGATCCCCCTCCAGCGGCCGGCCCGGTACGGCGATCGCGAGTTCCTGACCGACGAGGAACGCGCCGCGCTCGACAAGGAACGCGCCGCGATTCTCGGCCGGACGGCGGAAGGCGTCCGCCGCCACGAGCGCGGCACCGAGCAGGACGTCGCGGGGGCCTACAACGCGGCGGTGTTCACGACGCACCGTCCCACCGGGCAGCGGACCTCGCTCATCATCGATCCGCCGAACGGCCGGATCCCCCCGCTCACCCCCGAAGCGGAGAAGAAGCGCGACGAGATCCGCGCCTTTCAGCTCGCGCTGCTGCAGCCGACGGAGGTGTGCAAGGCGGGCCTGCCGACGTGTGCGGGCGGCAAGTACGGGCCGGTCTCGCCACGGCGCAACGACACGCCCCCGCACTACATCACGCTGGTGAACGCGGGTGGGGCCGCCGTCGGCGGCGGCGGCGGCGCGATCAATCGCTCCAACAATCCCGAGGATCGGAATCTGCTCGAGCGGTGCATGGCCGGGATGCTCCCCGATTTCGGCAGCAATCTCGGCTTCCTGCTCCAGATCGTGCAGTCGCGGGACGCGGTGGCGATCTTCTACGACACGTCACAAGGCCAGGGCTGGCAGCGTGTGATTCCGGTGAGCGGCATGGCGCACGCGCCGCAGCACGTGCGCCAGTGGTGGGGCAACTCGCGCGGCCGCTGGGAGGGCGACACGCTCGTCGTCGACGTGACGAACTTCTCGCCCAAGACGTACTTCAACGGCTCCTACGAGAACCTGCACCTGACGGAGCGCTGGCGGCGCGTCGACGACCGCACGATCGAGTACACCGTCACGATGGAGGATCCGACCGTGTGGACGCGGCCGTGGACCGTGCGGCAGGAATACAAGAAACAGAGCGACGCCGAGAATCGCGTGTACAAGGAGCCGCGCTGCCACGAAGGCAACTACGGCATGACCTCGCTCCTGTCGGGCGCCAGAGCCGAGGAGCGCGCGTTCGCAGAGGGGCGCGGCCCCGACCCGGCCACCACGTGCACGGCCGCGTGCGGCGGATTCGCGCAGGGCTTCGACGACGCGGGCGAGGACGCCAATCCGCTGACGAGATAACACAGGCCACGGAGGGCTGCCATGACGAAGCGACTGCTTGCACTCGTTGGCGGGGCCGCAGTGATCGCGGCCGTAGCGATGTTCCTGCGGCCAGGGCCGACCAGTTCAACGCTGCAGACGCCGTGGGGCGCCCCGGACCTGCAGGGGCTCTGGACCTACGAGGTCGAAGTCCCGCTTCAGCGGCCCGCCCGCTTTGCCGGCAGAGAGCGGATCACCGATGAGGAACGCGCCGCGATCGACAAGGAACGGGCGGAGATCCTGGGCAGGAGCGCCGCGGTGAGCGACCGCCGCTACGCAAAGGGCACTGAGCAGGACGTCAGCGGCGCCTACAACGCGGCCATCTTCACGACGCATCGGCCGCTCGGTCAGCGAACATCCCTGATCGTGGATCCGCCGGATGGGAGGATCCCGCCGCTGACCCCTGAAGCGGAGAAGAAGCGCGCCGAGATCCGCGCATTTCAGCTTGCGCTCCTGCAGGCGACCGATGTGTGCAAGGACGGCCTGCCGGGATGCGCGGGCGGCAAGTACGGGCCCCCGTCGTCACGGCGCGGGGACGCACCGCCGCACTACCTGACCGTCGCCGTCAACCGTGCCAACGGTCCCGAGGATCGCAGCCTGGCCGAGCGCTGCATGGGCGCGATCCTCCCCGACTTCGGCGGCAACACCGGGTTCATGCTGCAGATCATCCAGTCGCCTGAGTCAATCGCGATCTACTACGACACCGCGCAGGGACAGGGATGGCAGCGCCTCATTCCCATCAGCGCGAACCCGCATCTTCCGGCGCACGTCCGGCAGTGGCGGGGCAACTCCCGCGCGCGCTGGGAGGGCGACACGCTCGTCGTCGACGTCACGAACTTCAGCCCCAAGACGCTGTTCCAGGGATCGTCCGAGAACCTGCATCTGACCGAGCGCTGGCGGCGAGTCGACGCGAACACGATCGAATACTCCGTCACGGCGGACGATTCAACCGTGTGGACGCGCCCGTGGACCGTCCGCCAGGAATACAAGAAACAGGACGACGCGCAGAATCGGATCTACAAGGAGCCGCGCTGTCACGAAGGAAACTACGGGATGACGGCGCTCCTCTCGGGCGCGCGCGCCGAAGAGCGCGCCTTTGCCGCGGGACGCGGTCCCGATCCAGCCACGAGGTGCACGGCCGGCTGCGGAGGATTTGCGGCCGGGTTCGCCGATACCGGAGAAGAAGCCAATCCGCTCACCAGGTAGCGGGAAGGGAGCAACCGTCATGCGACGCTGGTCTACCGGTTCACTCATTCTCGTTGCGGTCGCAGCCGCCGTACTCGGTGCCGTCGTGGCGCTCGTGGCGCCGCGGCCCATGTCGGCGCAGGCGGGCGCCGACATCCGGCGCACCGCCGACGGCCATCCCGACTTCAGCGGCATCTGGCAGGCGATGAACGAGGCGCACTGGGATCTGCAGGCGCACGAGGCGCGCCCGGGCATGGTGACGCAGCCGGGCGTCTATCCGTACGAGTACGCGCGCGTCCCCGCGGCGCCCGTCCTCGCGCTCGGCGCCGCCGGCGGCGTACCGCCGTCGATTGGCGTTGTCGCCGACGACGGCGAGATTCCGTACAAGCCGGAGACGGCAGCCATCAAGCGCGCGAACGGGGAGAACTGGATCGATCGCGACCCCGAGCTGAAGTGCTACCTGCCGGGCATCCCGCGCGCGATGTACATGCCCTATCCCTTCCAGATCGTGCAGGGGACGACGAAGATCCAGATGGCGTTCGAGTTCACGAACGCGGCCAGGACGATTCATCTGGACAAGGTGGAGCCGCCGCCCGACGACACCTACATGGGGCACTCGGTCGCCCGCTGGGAGGGCGACACGCTCGTCGTGGAGGTGACGCACTTCAACGGCGAGACGTGGCTCGACCGCGCCGGCAACTTCCACAGCGAGATGGCGAAGCTGACCGAGCGCTTCACGCCGCTCACGCGCGACGCCATCCAGTACGAGGTGACGATCGACGATCCGAAGACGTTCACGCGGCCGTGGCGCATCTCGATGCCGCTCTATCGCCGGCTCGAGCCGAACATGGAGCTGATGGAGTACCGGTGCATCGAGTTCGTCGAGGAGTTCCTGTGGGGCAACCTCCGCAAGGAACAGCTCGTGAAGCGCTGGGAGGGCGAGACGATCATCGTCGACATCACGCGGAAGGTGCCGCCCGGCGACACGCTCCACGACTGGTATCGACGGTAGCCGCCTCCTGCCGTCGATGCCGCACCCCGCGCCGGTCGCCGCGCAGGACCGCCTGGAGACGCTGGACGTCCTCCGCGGCTTCGCGCTCCTCGGCATCCTCGCGATGAACATCCGGGGGATGGCTGCGCCCCTCAGCGCGTACGTGTATCCGTACGCGCTCTTCGACTACGAGGGGCTGAACCGCGCCGCCTACATCTTCACGAGCGTCGTCTTCGACCTGAAGATGATGGGGCTGTTCTCCATGCTCTTTGGCGTGGGGGTGCTCCTGTATGCCGCCAAGGCCACCGAGACCGGGCGCCCGCCGCGGGGACTCTGGTTCCGGCGCATGGGCTGGCTGCTCGCGATCGGTCTCGTGCACGGCTATCTGATCTGGAGCGGCGACATTCTCGTCCCGTACGCGCTCTGCGGCATCCTGCTGCTCTGGTGGGTGCGCCGCCTTCCGGCCTGGGCCCTCTTCAGCGCCGCCGTCGTGCTGCTCGCCGTCGGCGCGGCCATGGGCGTCGCGCATGCGCTCAACTGGGACGCGATGTCCGAGGCCGAGCGCGCGCAGGAAACGGCGCTGATGATGCCGACGCCCGCGCAGGCGCGCGAGCAGCTGCAGTGGATGCTCGGATCGTATCCGGAGATCGTCGCGCGCCATGCGCCCGCCACGTTCATGTTCGAGACGTTCTTTTTCATCGCGTTCTTCCTCTGGCGCTGCGGCGGCATGATGCTCCTCGGGATGGCGCTCTATAAGTGGGGTTTCCTGGATGGCCGTTCCTCGGCGCGGACGTACGCGATCGCCGCGGCCGTCGGCGTCGGCGCGGGTCTGCCGCTGGCGTGGTACGGGGTGATGGAGCTCGAGCGCGTCCGCTTCGTGATGCCCGAGCGCGCGATCGTCGACCTGTGGAACTACACGGGCGCGGTGTTCGCGTCGGTCGGCTATGCCGCCGTGCTCATCCTGGTCGTGAAGCGCGGCGTCATGGCCCGCCTGCGCGCCGCGCTCGCCGCCGTCGGCCGGATGGCATTCTCGAACTACCTGCTCCACAGCATCGTGACGTCGATTGTGTTCCTCGGGTGGGGCTTCGGCCTCGCCGGACGATTCGACTACGCCAGTCAGCTGCTCGTCGTCGCGGCGATCTGGGCCGTCCAGTTGATCGTCAGTCCGATCTGGCTCGCGCGCTACCGCTTCGGCCCGGCCGAATGGGTCTGGCGATCGTTGACGTACTGGGAGCGACAGCCGATGCGGGCAGGTACGCTACGATCCGCGCCGGGTGACGCGCTGGCCGGCGCGTGACCGCGACGAGAAGGTGGACGCGATGAGCGGGAAGAAGCGAAAGGCGATCAGCCGCCGGACGTTCGTCGAGCGTGCGGGGATCGGCGCGGCGGCGTTCACCGGCGCCTCGGCGATGTCGGGCCTTGGACTCCAGGCGCAACGGAACGACGTCGTCGTCCCCTCCAAATGGGATCTGGAAGCCGACGTGGTCGTCATCGGCTCCGGCGCGTGCGGTCTTCCGGCCGCCATTCGCGCGGCCGACCACGGCGCGTCGGTGATCGTCGTCGAGGCGAACTACGACATCGGCGGCCACGGCATCATCAACGGCGGCCAGGTGCCGCTCGGCGGCGGCACGAGCGCCCAGAAGAAGCACGGCATCGTCGATTCGCCCGAGATCCTCTTCAAGGATCTGACCGACTGGTCGGTGGTCGAGACCAACGGGATGCCGGAGTACCGCTACAACGATCGCGGCGTCCAGCGCGCGCTCGCCGACAACGAGGCGGCCGCGTACGAGTTCCTGCTCGAGAACGGCGTGAGGTTCAAGGACGGCCCGCCCGGCGTGCAGGGCGGCCACGCGATCGGCATCTCGGCGCCGCGCGAGAACTACGCGATCTGGGAGAAGGGCCAGAGCCTCGAGAGCCCGCGCGGCGGCGGCGGCACCGTCGTCTATCGGGCGCTCGAGAACAGCGCGAAGAAGAAGGGCGTCAGGTTCCTGCTCAACTACCACATGGATGTTCTCTTCCGCGAGCGCCCTGCGTCGGGGCGCGTGGTCGGCATCAAGGCCACCTACACGCCGAAGTTCCTGCCCGGCAGCACGACGCCCATGCGGCCCTTCCGCAGCGACGGTCTCATCGCCATGACAGCGAAGACCGTGACCGTCCGTGCGCGCAAGGCGATCGTCGTCGCGACGGGCGGCAGCAGCAGCAACGTGCACTTCCGGCGGATGTTCGATCCCCGCCTGACCGAGGAGTATCAGGTGGCCGGCGAGCCGTACTCGTCGCAGGACGCGAGCGGCGAGCTTGCGGCGATGGCGATCGGCGCGTCGCTCTGGGGCACGGCCAACCAGACGTTCGAGCGCAACGGCGCCCTACGCAAGCGCCCGGTCATCGGCGCGCAGCACATCTATCCCGAGTGGACGCCGCAGAGTCCGGTCTTCCCGCTCGTCCGCGCGACCGGGCTCGAGGTGCACGACTGGCAGGATCTGATCCTGGTGAACCAGGTCGGCAAGCGGTTCTACGACGAGACGGCCGGCAACTGGCCGTACGGCACGCACCACGGCTTCCTCGATCCGTACATCCAGGGTGACTGGCGCAACCCGCGGCGAATCACCTACAAGCCGCAGAACTTCCTCGACGCCGCGCTCGCGCCGAACGAGGGCTCGCAGCCGCCCGACTACGCGGCCGGTCCGATCTGGGCGATCTTCGACGCAGACGCCGTCGGCCGCGAGAAGTGGAACGTGTCGGCGCCCGCGATCGATCCGCTCTATTTCTTCAGCGCGAACACGCTGCCCGAGCTGGCGGCGCAGATCCGGAAGAACCCGTTCACGCGCGTCGAGATGCCGGGCACGAATCTCGAGGCCACGGTCGCGCGCTACAACCGGATCGTCGACTTCGGGTACGACCCGGACTTCGAGAAGCCGAATCCGAAACACAAGATCCAGACGCCCCCGTTCTACGCCGCGTGGGCGACGCCGGTCGTCCACGACACCTACGCCGGTCTGCGCATCAACATGAAGTGCCAGGTGCTCGACTTCACCGGCCAGGTGATTCCGGGGCTCTACTGCGGCGGCGAGTCGGCCGGCGGCTGCAGCCAGCACGGCCAGGGGCGCGCGATTACGCAGGGATTCATTGCCGGGAAGGAAGCTGCGAACGAGCGCAGCGCGACGTAAACGAAACGGAGACTGTCATGACGAAAGCGGCCGTCCTTGCCCTGATTGTCCTCGGAGCGGTGTTCGTGTTCGCCTCCGGCCTCGTGACGGCGCAGACGCATGCGCCGTCGGCCCTGGCCGGCAAGGTGACGTCGCAGGCAGAAGGCGCGATGGAGGGCGTGCTCGTCGGCGCCCGGCGCGAGGGCTCGACGATTGCCACCTGGGTCGTGACGAACGCGCAGGGCGAGTACAGCTTCCCGCGCGACCGGATGCAGCCCGGCAAGTACACGATCCGGATCCGGGCCGTCGGCTACAAGCTGCCCGAGACGTCGGTCGACGTCACGGCGCACGGCAGCCGACTCGATCTGCCGCTCGAAAAGGTCACGCGCGCCACCGAGCTCGGGATGCAGATGTCGAACACCGAGTGGCTGATGAGCGTGCCGGGGACGCCGGCGCAGAAAGTCGCGCTCGCGGGCTGCGTGAACTGCCACACGCTGCAGCGCGTGCTCTACTCGCGCTTCAACGCGGAGGAGATGGCGCAGGTGGTGCAGCGGATGCGGCGCCATACGAACAACTCGTCGCTCCTGCATCCCTGGATGCGGCCGGCGGACGATTTTCCGCACGCCCCGCCGACCGCGGCGCAGAAGGACCTCGGCAAGTACCTCAGCTCGATCAACCTGAGCGAGAAAGACACGTTCGACTTCCCGCTGAAGACGCTGCCGCGCCCGAAGGGGAAGGCGACCGAGGTCGTCTACACCGTGTACGAGCTGCCGCGGCCGGACGCCAATCCGCACGACACGGTGTTCGACGCACAGGGCAACCTGTGGTACTCGGACTTCAACTCCCAGTTCATCGGCAAGCTCGATCTCAAAACCGGCAAGGTCACCGACTACGTCGTCCCGCAGAGCCGCGGCTTCCAGACGGCGCAGGGCGGCCTCCAGATCGAGATCGACCGGGAAGGACGGCTCTACTTCGGCAACATGTTCCAGATGGCGCTCGCGCGGTTCGATCCGAAGACCGAGCAGTTCGAGGTCTACAAGGTGCCGATGCCGGAGTCGACCTACGGCGACGGCCACGTGACGATGATCGATCCGACGTTTCAGCACCTCGACGGGAAGCTGTGGCTGAACATCGCCGCTGACACGGGCACGGCCGGCGGCACGTGGCACGTCGATCTGAAGAACAACAAGTGGACGCACGTGAAGTACCCAGCGGGGAGCCCGTCGGCGCGCGCCTACGACGTCGTCGCGAATTCCAAGAACGACATGTACGGCATCGGTCTCACGGTCGACAAGATCTGGGTCACCAGCGGCAAGACGCTCGAGACCGTCTGGTACGACCTGCCGACGAAGGGTCCCGGCTGCCGCCGCGGCCACGTCGATGCGCAGGATCGGCTCTGGTGCGCCGTCTTCCAGGGCAATCGCCTCGCGATGTTCGATCCGCAGACGAAGAAGATCACCGAGTGGAAGGTCCCGACGGAGTGGACGCGCCCCTACGACGCGCAATTCGACGACAAGGGATATCTGTGGACCTCCGGCATGGACGCCGACCTCGCGGTGCGGATGAACGTGGCGAGCGGAGAGTTTACCGAGTACCTGCTTCCGCACCGGACGAACGTGCGGCAGATCAACGTGCAGAAGTCGGGCGCGTTCTCCAGCATGTGGCTGGGCGACCAGCACGGCAACACGATCACGCGCGTGGAGCCGCTGACGCCTTAGGGAAAGCTCGCGCGGATCTTCTCTCGCAGGAAGGTCAGCGGCACGCTGCCGTCCTCGAGCACGCGGTCGTGGAAGGCGCGGATGTCGAAGGCGGCGCCCGCCGCCTGCCGCGCCTCCTCGCGCGCGGCGAGGATCTCCAGCCGGCCCAGCATGTAGGCCGTCGCCTGCCCCGGCCAGATGATGTAGCGATCGATTTCGGACGTGGCATCGTTCACGTTCGCGGCGGTGTGCGCCAGCATGTAGTCGATCGCCTGCTGCCGCGTCCACCCGCGCGCGTGCATCCCGGAGTCGACCACCAGCCGGACGGCGCGCCAGTTCAGGCTGCTCAGCATGCCGAGCCGATCCAGCTCGCCTGAAAAGAGTTTCATCTCGTCCGCAAGTCCCTCCGCGTAGAGCGCCCACCCTTCCACGAAGCCGCTGTTGAACAGATACCGGCCGAGCGGATGGTTCTCCTTGCGCTCCAGCGCGATCGCAACCTGCAGATGATGGCCGGGAATCGTCTCGTGGAACGCGGTCGACTCGTTGTCGGCGCGCGACTTCTTCTGCGGCTCGTACGCGTTGATGTAGAAGAGCGCGGGGCGGCTGCCGTCCTCCGACGGCGGGTTGTACTCGCCCGGCGCGCCGCTTCGCTCGCGGAACGCCGGGTACGGCTCGATGCGCACGTCGGCCTTCGGGAGCAGGCCGAACCACTGCGGCGCCGCCCTGCGGGCCCGCTCGACCGCCGCCTGCGAATAGGCGATCAGCTCTTCACGGCTGCGGAAGAGGTACGTCGGGTCGGTGCGAAGCCGCTGCAAGAGCGCCGGCACGTCGCGCGTGCCGAACGACCGCTCCGCGATAGTCTGCATCTCGCCGTCGATGCGCGCGACCTCGCGGAGGCCGGTCTCGTGCACCTCCGCCGCCGACGTCGGCAGCGTGCTGAACGCGCGGACGCTCGCCTCGTAGCACGCCGCGCCGTTCGGATTGGCGGCCACGGCAATCGCATCGCGCGCCGCCGGCAGGTACTCGCGCTCGAGGAAGTCCGCGTACCGGCGCGCCGCCGGCACGAGCTGCTCCCTCGTCAGCGCCTCGAACGCCCTGACGAACGCCGGCGTCTTGTCGGTGCGCGCGGGCGCGAGGAAGGGCGATTCCGCCGGCGGCGTCGAGGCCATCGCCCGCACCTGATCGATGACGATGCGGACGATGTGCTTCGGCGCGGTGTAGCCGAGCTCCATGCCCTCGCGCAGGTTGGCGATCTCGACGTCGATGAACGTCGGCAGCGATCGCCAGCGCGTCAGCGCCTCGGCCCGCGCCTGCTCGGTGCCGACGGGCTGGATGGTCAGCAGGTAGCCATAGCCGACGTGCCAGCCGGTCATCGTGCTCACGTTCCACAGCTCGCTCCGGCAGACGCGGCTGGCGGCCGCCGACTCGAGCTCCTCGCGCATGATCGCGTAGGTCGCCCGCAGTGAGCGCGACTCGATCTCGCTCAGATCGATCGCGCGCACGTCGTTCAACCAGCGATCCTCCTGCGCGTGCCAGCGCGCGAGCGCCTCCGGCGTCAGGTCGATGAGGCGGTCGTGCGCGCGTCCGGGAATGCCGTACGAGGTGGCCTGCTCAGGGAACCGGTCGAGGTAGCCGTCGAGGTACGCGTCGGCGAGCGCGCGCACGCGATCGTCGGCTCGTTCCCGCGGCGCGTCAGGAGTAGAGGTGCGGCCGCAGCCGATGGCGGCGGAGACCAGAAGGATCAGGATGACGCGGTGAGCCATGCGACAACGTCGAAGAGGACGGCGGCCAGCGGCTTCGGCCGCTCGATGTGGCCGTAGTGCGTGATCGGCGCGTCGATGAGGAGCACGCGCACCGCCGCACGCGGATTCTCTTTCCGGAAGCGTTCGGCCATCTTCCATTCGCGCGCGCGCTCCGGCCGCGCGTCCCAGTGGCCGTTGTCGAGCCTGCCGACGACCCAGGCCATCTTGCGGTAGCCGGTCAGCGGCGGGGACATGGTCGAGAAGAGGTCGCGAACGGCCGCGTCCGCGTGCACGCCGGACATGCCGCGGACCGCGTCGCGAATCTGCTGCTCCAGCCGCGCACGATGTTCGACCATCCCCTGATGCTCCATGTCCTGGAGCACCTGCTTGAACTGGGGTCGGCGGCGGCTCTCTGCCGCAAACCACGCCTGGGCCACCTCGAGCGGCGACGCGCCGGCGAGCGGATTCAGCGGGCCGACGTACTGCGACGAGATGTAGCCGGCCGGATCGCGCGGACGCAGACGGTCGACGCGCGGGTAGCGGCCGTACCGCGCCACCTCCTCCTCACGCTCGCCGAATTCCTCGTCGATGGCCTTCGTGATGAGCGCCGGGCCGCCGGTTCCCCATCCAATCGACCGATCGGCCAGGCGGGCTTTCAGAGACGACTCCTTCAGCAGGAACTGCAGCTCGCCGCCGGTGGAATGTCCGAGGATGAGGAGCGGTCCCGTGGTGGTCTGCTCGAGGAGCCGCCGCACGCCTTCGGCGATGAGCCGGAAGGTGAACACGGCGTGGCGCGCGCGCGCCTCCTCGGGTGAGATGCGCCGCCCGAGCACGTAGCCGGGGATCCGCTCCGCGAAGTTCGACTCGGTCCATCCGCCGTCGGCGTAGTTGCCGGGAATCGTGATCAGCACGACCGGCAGCCGCTGCGCCAGGTACTGGGCGAGGCCCGCGCGATTGAGCGGGTCGAGGAAGAACTCGTACCAGTTCGCCGATCCACCGTGGATGATGGCGAGCGTCGGCAGGCCCGGGGCGGGCGTGTTCGGCGTGAGCTGCAGTCCCGTGATGTCCCACTCGAGGCCGTAGTACGGATACCGGACGACGTGCCAGCGCGCCGAGTACCCGAGGGCTGCCGGAGACGCCTTCTCGAGTTGCCGCGGATCGAAGGCGCCGCCGGGCGCCGCGTCGGCGATCGCTTTGACCGTGCGGCCGCCGTCCGGCAGGTCCCAGCCGAGCGCATCGAACGTCTGCGCGGGCAACGCTGCGTACGGTCGGTCCTCGGCCAGCAGGTCGGGAACGGTGTCGGACTTGAACATGACGATGAACTCGACGGGGTTGGAGACGCCGCCGCCGGGAGCCGGCGTCTCAACCATCACGGCCAGCGTGCCCGGCTGTGCGGCCGCGACGCTGGCCGCGAGCTCCGTGGCGCTCACCCACCGTGTGTCGACGGCGCGGCCATCCACCTTCACGACCGAGCTGGGTGTGAACCCTCGCCCGACGATGCGGAGCGTGACCGCGGCGCCTTCAACGGCCACCGCCGGCAGGATGTCGCGGACGACCGGCGCCGGATTGTAGAGATGCTTCGACTCGGGCCCGGGACGTCTGATCGGGATCGCGTAATCCGCGTGATAGGTGGTATCGACGAGGCGTCCATCCTTGATCACCCGCGCGATCTTTTTCGTATTGGCGATGTCCTGAAGCGGATTCGCGTCGAGCACGACGAGGTCCGCCATCTTGCCCTTTTCGACGGTGCCGAGACGCCCCTCGAGGCCGAGCAGCTCGGCGCCGTGCACCGTTGCGGCCATGATCGCCTGCATCGGCGTCAGACCCGCGTCGACCAGGAGCTGCATCTCGTGGTGCAGGCTCAAGCCGGGCGTGGTCGCGGCCGACGAGTCGGTGCCCGCGTAGATCCTGCCGCCCGCCTGGACGAAGCGCGCGAGGAACTGCTGCACCTTCCGGTAGCCGTCCTGGAACTGCCGGATCTCCTCCGCGGCGCGGTCGTCCGCCCATCGGTACTGGCCGAGAATGACGAGCCGATCGTCGCGCGGCACGTAGCCGAGCGCGGGGTTGGCGAGGAGGCCCTGGTCTTCCTGCTCGTGCTCGCGGCGGCGCGGCGTCAGCGCCTTCCATTCGAATGCGAGGGTGGGATTCACGAATACGTTCCGCGTGACGAGCTCGCGGATCACCCGATCGAACTCGGCGGGCTCCATCCACTGATACAGGGCGGAGTTCTTGTGCCCCGCCTCGAGGTGCATCCTGGCGACGGCGTCCTTCGCGCGCGGGCTGGTGAGCGTGGCGAGCGCGATGCCTTCCATGTGCTCGACGCCGCCGATCCCCCAGCGCACCGACTCGCTGACGTTCCACGAGTGCGAGATGACGCGCAGGCCCGCGCGCCCGGCCGCGCGCGCCAGCGCGGAGAACAGATCGCCGCTGAACCGCTCGTTGAGCTTGAGGCAATCGGCGTCGGCGGCCTCGAGCCGCGCGACCAGCGCGGGCGCCTCCTCCGGCGTTCGAATCACGTCGAGCCCTCGGCTGCGGACCGTCGGCTCCTCGCCCTCCTCGGCCAGTCGGACCTCGCCGCAGAAGAACAACCGCGGCCCGCGCATGCGGCCGGTGTTGAAGCCGTGTTTGATCGCACGCTGGTAGTAGTGCGGATTGCCCAGGTCGTAGACCGTGGTTATGCCGTGCGCGAGCAGCAGCTCGCCCTTCCAGTCGCGGTAGTGGACGTGCGAGTCGATGAGGCCGGGCAGGAGGAACTTGCCGCGCGCGTCGACGCGCTCGACGCCCGGGGCGGCAATGGGCGACGGGGCGATCTCGGCGATCACGCCGTCGCGGATCAGCACGTCGACGGCGGGCATCGGTGGCCGGCCCGTGCCGTCGATGAGCGTCGCGCCGCTGATCAAGAGGGATGGTGCCTGAGCGTTCAGGCCGATCGCCAGCATCGCGAGCAGGAACCCAAGCAGCACGCGCATACTTCGCGTAATCTTACGCCGTCTACATCGATCGTCGCGTCCGGCGGCGGGTCCCCGCCGCGCACGCCTGCGCGGTGGCGCCCTTCAGCCGGACCTGCCACGCACATATAGGAGGCCGTCATGATCGACCGGCGCGACTGGCTTCGGAAGGCGGCGACCGTGGTCACGGGGGCGGCCGTCGGGAGCCGGGCCGCCCAGGCCCGGCAGCAACCTCAGGGATCGGGGCGGCTCTTCCCTGGCTTCAAGACCGCCATGGTCAAGACCTCGGGCGCGACGATCAACGTCGTCGTGGGCGGGAGCGGACCGCCGCTGCTGCTGCTCCACGGCGCGCCGCAGACGCATGCAATCTGGCACCGGGTCGCCCCCGACCTGGCACGGGATTACACGGTCGTCGCGGCGGACCTCCGCGGCTACGGCGACAGCAGCAAGCCGGACGGCGGACCGAACCACGTCAACTACTCGAAGCGCGCCATGGCGCAGGACCAGATCGACGTCATGAAGCACTTCGGCTTCGACCGCTTCGCCGTGGTCGGCCACGACCGGGGCGCGCGCGTGACGCACCGCCTGACGCTCGACCATCCGAAGGCCGTCACCAGGGCCGCGGTGCTCGACATCGTGCCGACGCACTATCTGTTCACCCACGTCACCCGCGAGGTGGCGACGGCGTACTACCACTGGTTCTTCCTGATCCGGCCGGCGCCATTTCCCGAGACGATGATCAACAACAGCCTCGAGACGTACCTGGGGTTCGGCGTCCAGCAGTCGCAGGCGCGCGGCGATGCCGAGGCCGAGTTCCTGCGCGCGTTCAGGAACCCGGCGACGGTGCACGCAATGTGCGAGGACTACCGCGCGGGCGCCTCGATCGATCTCGAGCACGACGAGGTGGATCAGCAGGCGGGGCGGAAAGTGACGTGCCCGCTGCTCGTGCTGTGGGGCGCCAAGGGGAACGTCGGGCGCCTGTTCGACGTGCTCGCGGTCTGGCGCGAGCGCGCGTCCGACGTGCGAGGGCGGGCGATGCCGACCGGCCATAACATCCAGCTGGACGCCCCGGCGGAGACGCTCGCCGAGTTGCGGGCGTTCCTGCGCGCGTAGGACCGAGGTCGTGGTGTCCGGCGTCAGCCGGACCTCTGATCAGCGCGCACTGAGGGCGGCCGCGCGCGCTTCGAGCTCTTCCTGCGTGATCGGCTTCGCGCCGAGCTTCTGCAGGAGCGCCGCGGTGCTCTCGTGCGTGCCGTACTGGCCGCGGTAGCGGATCACGCTGCTCAACCCGGATGCCGACGACAATTAGCGATTCACGAACGCCGCGACGACCGGTGACTGCGCGATCGCCGCCTCGACGGCATCGCTCCCGGCATACGGCGCGATCGTCGCGGTCCCCGCCACCGTGACCTGCTGCTCGCCGACATCGAGCATGAGCACGTTCGCGCCGGCGAGCTGCACCAGGACGACGCCATCCACGAGAGCTGTCCCGGCCTGCGTGTCCTGGTCGACATGCAACTCGCGGCCCCCAGCCACGATCCGATGGCGACGCACGACGATGCCAGGGCCCGACTGACCGCCGTCGCCGTGCGTCATTTCAGGCGCTTGACCCGGCCACCGCCACAGCACCATGAAGTCCAGCACCGAAGTCACGGAATCGAACAAGGGCCGTGCTACGGCGACGCCGGGCGGCGGCACGACAGCCCGACCACCACGCGGCAGAGGCGGACCCGCCGCCGGCGGCGGCGGTGGAACCGGAAGACGTGCAAGCCGACTATCGACCACGCCATCATCCGTGCCGTGCGCGGTCCAGGACGCGATGACCGACGGTGACACGGACCCGACGCTGCTGCTGCCCGTCATTGAGCGACCGCCCTGTTGCGGCGGCACCCTGAAGCTCGCCGCGTCGATCGCGAGCGCCGCAGCCGCGCCAGCGACGGCGCCGACAGACACCCACCTCGTCACGCGAGCAGTCATAAGACCACCTCGCGATCGATCGTATCAGTACGGCAACGGCGCCGGCGCCGGCACGATACAGTCCTGAACGATCGGCCCCGCAACCGGCGCCCCATACAGAGCCCAGTTACAGTCCGGGGCCTGCGGGTAGGGCTTCCCAATCGATTCAACAATCAGTTTATGCCAGAAAAAGCGCGGCGGGACCGTGGGGCCGGCGAGGTTTCAGTCGAATTCCGCCTGTGCGGCGGCGTACACTTGCGTCGAGGACGGCCCCCAAGACCCTGCCGAGAATCCATGTATTAAACGCCCGCCAGCCCGTATTGCCGGGAAACATCGGCGCGCCGGGTATCTCCAGGATCGGCTGGCAATACGATCGCCAGCCGACTGGCGTCCACCGTATGCCCGCGATGCAATACCACTCAAAGGTCCCATTCGACAGTCGGACCTGGCGTGGAAAATCCGTGTTGTGCGAGTAGTACATGAAGCGCTGCTGCGCGGTGACGCCATCCGGGGGCAGGCACACGTGCTGCTGCCACAGCGAGGCCCACAACCCGCGGGCCGATTGCGGGAAGGTATTGGCGCCGCCGCCCCCCGCTCTGTCTTGTGCCGATGCGAACGACACCACCGTGCGGCCACCACGAACGTGGTCACCGGTGTGACGAGTCGTGTCATGGACAAACTCTCCTGGTTAGAGTCCCAGCACGTGGTGGAAATTCAGTAAGGCCGCCCGAGTAGACAGCGGAGTCGGCCATCGCGCATCTTCCGTGAGTTCTCTCTAGCCGGAGAAGGACGTCACGGAGGTGTT
>Ga0073934_10002650_pt1 | contig 36247 bp, 30 predicted proteins | sample LarsenN4metaG_FD_76834 | JGI IMG/M metagenome (GOLD analysis project Ga0073934, IMG submission 76834) | Hot spring sediment bacterial and archeal communities from British Columbia, Canada, to study Microbial Dark Matter (Phase II) - Larsen... ... | reverse complement strand
CGGAAGATCGCCTCGGCTTCCTTCTCGCGCTCCGGCTTGAGCACCATGAGCATGCGCTCCTGGCTCTCCGACAGCATCATCTCGTAGGCCGTCATGCCGATTTCCCGGCACGGCACTTTGTCGAGATCGAGATTGACGCCGAGGTCGCCCTTGGCCCCCATCTCCACCGCCGAGCAGGTGAGGCCTGCGGCCCCCATGTCCTGGATGGCGATGACGCAACCCCGCTCCATGATTTCGAGGCATGCTTCGAGCAGAAGCTTTTCGGCGAACGGATCGCCCACTTGCACGGTCGGCCGCTTCTCCTCGGCATCCTCGCCGAACTCGGCCGACGCCATGCTGGCGCCGTGGATGCCGTCGCGCCCGGTCTTGGACCCGAGGTAGACAATCGGCATGCCGACGCCCGACGCTGCCGCATAGAAGATCTTGTCGGCTTCCGCCACACCGACGGCCATGGCATTGACCAGGCAATTGCCGTTGTAGCGTGGATGAAATCCGACCGAGCCGCCGACCGTGGGGACGCCAAAGCTGTTGCCGTAGCCGCCGATCCCGGCGACGACGCCGGCCAGAAGGTGCCGTGTCTTCGGATGCGCGGGATCGCCGAAACGCAGGAAGTTGAGGCACGCGATCGGGCGTGCGCCCATGGTGAAGACGTCGCGCAGGATGCCGCCGACGCCGGTCGCCGCACCCTGGTAAGGCTCGATAAAGCTGGGATGATTGTGGCTCTCCATCTTGAAGACGATGGCAAGCCCGTCGCCGATGTCGATCACGCCTGCGTTCTCGCCCGGCCCCTGGATCACCCAGGGCGCCTTGGTCGGCAGGCTGCGCAGATGCACCTTCGACGACTTGTAGGAACAGTGTTCGTTCCACATGGCCGAAAAGATGCCAAGCTCGGTAAAGCTCGGCTCGCGCCCGATCAGATCGAGAATGCGCTGGTACTCGTCCGGCTTGAGGCCGTGTTCGGCGACCAGTTCCGGCGTGATGGGGGGCTCGTTGGAACGCACGCCCGTTATCTAACGCGGCGGCGCGCCGATTTCATCCCGGCGCCCCGCGCGTCCACGCCTTATTCTCAGTCGGGGGGCGGCCCGCGCCCGGCCCTGCCGCCCCGGTCCGTGCATTCACCGGTCGCGGCCGAGAAAGAACATGCTCGAGAACAGCTTGCGGCGGGCGCCGTCATCCAGCCGGGCGACCGCCCGGTAGAGCTTCTCGACCATCCGGCAGGGCTTGCCCGGCTCGTCTCCCTCCTTGCTGAGAAAGGCGCCGGAGCGAACCTCGTCGAGGCTCAGCCCGTCGCGGGCAAGGCTGGCCTCGAATGCCGCCAGTTCCGTCGGCGTCAACGGCGCAATCGGCGCGAACCGCGGCATGCCTTCGCCGATGGCCTGGAATCGATAGAGCGTCGCCTGCCGCATCAGCTTGCGGATGTCCTCGCTCGGCTGCACCGGTTCGGACGTCTCGGCCCTGCCGAGGACGGCAAGACAATAACGTGCACCGGTGGAGCCGAGCGCGTGGAAGAGGTCGATTTCGTTGGCCGCAAGCTTGTCGATGGTGGCCATGTCGGCCGCCGAGGCGAACTTGAGCTTGGAGCGCATCAGCTCCTGGAACTTCAGGAAGGTCTCCTGGCCGACCGTCGTTTCGGAGGCCCCCTCGTTGCGACGGCGCACCGCGACCTCGATCAATTGCCTGTATTCATCGGGAAACGAGCGCTTGAGCAACACCTGCAATTCGGCATGGTCGGAACGGGCGATTTCGGCCTCGACACTCTCGGGTGTCGCCTTCTCAGGCGCCGGCGGCGCGGCGGGGGCGACGGGAGCCGCAGGAGACGATGCCGTGCGTTCCCCTGATGGCGTCGGGAGTTGCGCCTTGGGCACGCCCGCGCTGGTGCGCACCACCGGGGCGATCGCCTCCGGCGCGCGCGGACTGAAGGCAAAATAGAACCCACCGACGGCGATCAGCGCCAGCGCGACCGCAACCGCGATGACGACCCGATGGTCCATGACCCGTCCCTGCCGGCGGCACGCCGGACCTGCCGCTCAGGCGGCCCTGTCGAAGTGCTGCATGAGCCCGGCGAACAGGGCGCGCCCGTCCGTCGGCCCGATCGCGGCCTCCACATGGTTTTCAGGATGCGGCATCATCCCAAGCACGTTGCCGCGCTCGTTGAGGATTCCCGCGATGGCGTTGGTCGCGCCGTTGACGTTCCAGACCGGGTCGAGCGTGCCGTCGGGCGCGCAATAGCGGAAAGCCACCCGGCCTTCGCCCTCGAGGCGGGCGATCGTGGCCGCATCGGCAATGAAATTGCCTTCGCCGTGCGCCACCGGCACGCAGATGACCTGGCCCGCGTTGTAGCCGCGTGTGAACGGCGTGTCGGACCGTTCGACCCGCAGATAGACGTTCTTGCAGATGAATTTCAGGCCCGCGTTGCGCATCAGCACGCCCGGCAGCAGGCCGGCCTCGCACAGGATCTGAAAGCCGTTGCAGACGCCGAGCACAAGCCCGCCCCGTGCCGCATGCGCGCGCACGGCGTCCATGACCTTGGCACGGGCGGCAATGGCCCCGCAGCGCAGATAATCCCCATAGGAAAAACCGCCCGGCAGGACCACGAGATCGGTCCCGGCGGGAAGCGCGGTCTCGGTGTGCCAGACCATGGCCGGGCCGTGGCCGGTGATGAGCTTGAGCGCGCGCGCCATGTCGCGCTCGCGATTGATGCCCGGGAAGACGAGAACGGCGGATTTCATGCCGGCACCGTCAACCGGCCCGGCGCGGGCCATCGCCTCTTGCACGCCCCGCCGGCAACCTTGCGCCCGCCGGCGTCGGCGACGTTCGCTTCGGATTGGCGCATCGCGATCGCACGGCCGCAGACGGAACGCGGCGCAACCCCGATCCCGCTGATGCCGCCACCGGCTTCCGGCCCGTCACACCAAAGCCTGTGCGTCGCGTGGCGGCCGCGTTCATGCATCGCTGCAGTCATGCCCGGATCCTTGGCGCCGAGTCGTCAACCCAAGACCTCGATGCGATAATTCTCGATCACGGTGTTGGCGAGGAGTCTTTCCGCTGCCTCTTTGAGCGCGGCTTCGGCGCGCGCACGATCGACGGCGTCGACCTCGATGTCGAACACCTTGCCCTGGCGCACGCTGGAAACGCCGGCGATGCCGAGCGATTTCAGCGCGCCTTCGATCGCCTTGCCCTGCGGATCGAGGATGCCGGATTTGAGCGTAACGATGACGCGCGCCTTCATGCCAATGGGGAGATATCGGGGATTCTTGCGGCCCGCAACCTCCCGGAGCGAGCGGTTCCCGCAATCCCATCCCGCGGTCCCCGGCGCGCGCGCCGCCGGGCGGCGGGCGCGACGCTAGGCTGCGAGCGGTTCGGCCTGCGCCAGGAGACGGCCGCGCCCGGTGACGCGGCCACTTGTGCCGGCAAGATGCATGGCCTTCCAGAAGGCCGCCTGCGTGCTCGCCACCACCGGAATGCCGTACCGACGCTCGATCGGCTCGGCGCAGTTCAGCGTCATCAGGCCGCCGCAGGAGATCAGCACCGCCTCGGCGCTGCCCGCCCGTCCGATCGCCCGCGCGGCGAGATCGATGATGTCCTGCTCGCTTTGCTTCTCGGCGTCGCCGAAGCCGGTGAGCCCGAACGCCTCGAGCGCGAGAACGTCGAAGTCCTCGGCGCGCAGGAAATCGGCGAGTCTGCGATTGACCTCCTCCGCATAGGCGGTCGCAACGGCAATGCGTCGCGCTCCAAGGCTGCGCAGGCCATCGACCACGGCCTCGCTCATGGTGGACACGGGAAGAGCGGTCTCCGCGCGCAGCCGCCGCAGCAGATCGCGATGGGCTTCGCTGCCGCGGTAGAAGGTCAGCGACGTGCCGATGACCATGATCGCATCGACGTCGCCCTGTGCGAGCTCCTTGGCCGCGGGCACGATCCCGTCCCAGGCGGCATCGTAACCTGCCGGCGTCAGCGACCGCACGCCGACGCCGCGCGGGACGAAGCTCGCCTGCGGATACATGAGCGGACCTTCCAGCGGGACGCGGTCGGTGGCGAAGGGAACGACCAGTCCGATCCGCGGCGTCCTGTCCATTGGCGTGGCCCCCAGCTCGACTCGATCTTGCTCGCGCCACGCGGCCGGAACTGCGGCGCGTGATGCAACGGGCGGGCGCGGGCAGCGGGCCGATCAGCCCTTGACCAGCACCGGGCCGGAGCCCTGCGGCCGCTCGTTCTCGCCCAGGATGCCGAGCCTGCGGGCAACGTCGGTGTAGGCCTCGACCAGCCCGCCAAGACCGCGGCGATAGCGGTCCTTGTCGAGCTTCTCGTTCGACTTGATGTCCCACAGCCGGCAGGAGTCGGGCGAGATTTCGTCGGCCACCACGATCCGCATCAGATCGTTCTCCCACAGCCGCCCGCATTCCATCTTGAAGTCGACGAGGCGGATGCCGACGCCGAGAAACAGCCCGCACAGGAAGTCGTTGACGCGGATCGCCAGCGCCATCACGTCGTCGATCTCCTGCGGCGTCGCCCAGCCGAATGCGGTGATGTGCTCCTCCGACACCATCGGATGACCGAGCTGATCGTTCTTGTAATAGAACTCGATGATCGAGCGCGGCAGCTGCGCGCCCTCCTCCAGGCCGAGCCGCGTCGCAAACGAGCCGGCGGCCACGTTGCGCACCACCACTTCGAGCGGAATGATCTCGACCTCGCGGATCAGCTGCTCGCGCATGTTGAGTCGGCGAATGAAGTGCGTCGGCACGCCGATCTCGTTGAGGCGCTGAAAGATGTACTCGGAAATGCGATTGTTGAGCACGCCCTTGCCTTCGATCACGTCGTGCTTCTTGGCGTTGAAGGCGGTGGCGTCGTCCTTGAAATGCTGGATCAGCGTGCCAGGTTCCGGGCCCTCGTAGAGGACCTTCGCCTTACCTTCATAGATGCGGCGACGGCGGCTCATCGGAGTGTACCGTGGTTTGTTGATGTCCATTGATGCCGTGGCTCCTATGCGGGATCGCGGTCCGCGGCGGCGAGAGCGGAAGGCGTTGCAATAGGGAATCGGTGCGCCGTTCCGTCCACGCCCAAAACCTATCCGATCAAGGTGGGCAGTACAATCGACATAGGCGCTCTTCGGCGGCGGCGCAACGGACAAGTTGCTGCGGCGGTGGATTGCCTTGACGGCCAAGGCCCGTTATGCAAGGCGCGAGGAACGCATCCGTTCACGGATCATTTCGCATTGTATCGGCGAGGCCAACATGACGACGTTCGACAAACGTGAGGAAGGCTTCGAAAAGAAATTCGCGCATGACGAAGAGCTGCGCTTCAAGGCGAACGCGCGGCGCAACAAGCTGCTCGGGACTTGGGCCGCGGGAAAACTTGGGCTCAGCGGAGCCGAGGCCGAGGCCTATGCCAAGGAGGTCGTCATGGCGGACTTCGAGGAGGCCGGCGACAACGACGTCTTCCGCAAGCTGCGCAAGGATTTCGACGCCAAGGGCGTGACCGTGTCCGACCATCAGATCCGCCGCACCATGGACGAGCTGATGGAGCAGGCGATCGCGCAGATCAAGGCCGGGACCTGACGCAGCAGCCTCTGCGCGCTGTCGCCCCCGCGGTGCGGCAGCCGCGCAGCGGAAAGGCAGCATCGACTCTGCTTGGCCGCCAGCAGCACCGGTCTGCTCATCTCCACGGTGTCACCCCGATGTCATCGCTCCCCGGCTTCTCCCTCGCCCGCCGGCTCGCCGCCGGCGAAACCGTCTACACCGGCTGGTGCGCGTTGCCCGCACCGATCGTGGCGGAGGCGATCGCGCGCGAGGGCTTTGCCGCCGTCACCATCGACCAGCAGCACGGGCTGTGGGACACCGCGGCCGCCGCGGCCGGCATCGCCGCCATCCGCGCCGGCGGCGCCGCGCCCATTGTGCGCGTGCCGCTCGGCAGCTTCGCCAGCGCAAGCCGCGCGCTCGACTTCGGCGCCGAGGGGGTGATCGCGCCCATGATCAACACGCCGGCGGACGCCCGTGCCCTGGTCGAGGCCACCAAGTTCCCACCGCTGGGGGAGCGCAGCTGGGGGCCGATGCGGGCGATGACGCTCGCCGGCGTCTCCGACATGACGCTCTACCTGCGCGAGGCCAATGCCGCGACCGTGACCATCGCCATGATCGAGACCCGCACGGCGCTCGACCATCTCGACGCGATTGCGGCAACGCCCGGAATCGATGTCCTGTTCGTCGGTCCCTCGGATCTTTCGATCGCGCTGTCCGACGGCGCCGAGCTTGACCCGCATTCGGCTGCGGTCGAAACCGCGCTCGAACGGATCGTTGCCGCCTGCCGGAAGGCCGGCAAGGTCGCGGGCCTCTATTGCGCCAATGCCGAGCGCGCCCGTGCCTGCGCCGGCCGCGGCATCCGCTTCCTTGCCGTCGGCAGCGACCTTGCGTTCCTGCGCGCCGGCACCGCCGCCCAGTTGCGGACGCTGAAGGGCGCCTGAGCGTCGGCCGCCCGCCCATGATCTAGATCAGCACGCGCGGCCTGCCGTCCCGGTATTGGTGGCTGCACCGCCCGGAAAAGCGGGCGGCATGCGGCGGGTGAGTGATGGATTGGCGGCTGATCTCCATCGGTTTTGGCGCAAGCCTCGCGGCGGGAGCGGCGACCGGGCTTGGTGCCTTGTTCGTGCTGGCGGTGCGCAAGCTGTCGGATGCGCTCAATGATGCGCTGCTCGGCTTTGCCGCCGGCGTCATGCTGGCGGCGACGTTCTTCTCGCTGATCATCCCGGGGATCAAGTACGCCGAGGCCGATCTCGGCAGCACGATCGGCGCCGTGCTGGTCATGATCGCGGCCTTGATGATCGGAGCCGTCGCGCTCGCCCTCGTCAACCGCCATGCCCCGCACGAGCATTTCATCCTTGGTCTGCAGGGCGCCGACGCCGGGGCGCTGCGCCGCATCTGGCTGTTCGTGATCGCGATCACGCTGCACAACTTTCCCGAGGGGCTTGCAGTCGGCGTCGGTTACGGCGGCGGCGACATCGGCAACGGCACCGCCCTTGCCATCGGCATCGGCTTGCAGAACGTGCCGGAAGGCCTTGCCGTCTCCGCAGCACTCTTGTCCCTCGGCTACTCTCGGCTCACCGCTTTTGCAGTCGGAGCTGCGACGGGACTCGTCGAGCCGATCGGCGGACTCCTTGGCGTCAGCGCCGTCACGCTGTTCAAGCCGATCCTGCCGTGGGGGCTCGGCTTCGCCGCCGGTGCCATGCTGTTCGTCGTCAGCAACGAGATCGTGCCGGAGACCCATCGCCGCGGGCACGAGGAGCTTGCGACCTTCGGCTTGATGATCGGGCTTGCGCTGATGATGTTCCTGGACGTGACGCTGACGCGCTGATTGGCGAACGCCATCCGTCAGGGTGCGGGCGGGCTCCTTTCTCCGAGCGCGCGAGCAAGGTCGTCCAGCACGCCCTGGACGTCGCGTTCGACCGCGGCCGCGGCCACCTCGACCACGCGATATCCGCGCTCGTCGAGCCAGGCCTTGCGCTGCGTGCGCGCGGCCGCAACAGCCTCGGATTCCTCGGCGGGCACGAGCTCGATCACAAGTCGCAAGGCAAACGACACGACGTCGGCGATATGCGGACCGACCGGAACCTGGCGCTTGAAGCCCTTTCCGGCAAAGCGCCGGTCGCGCGTGAGTGCGTCCCACAGCATGCGCTCGGCCTCGGTCGGGTTGCGGCGGAGCAGGCGGGCAAGCCCGCGCACCGGCCCGCGCTCGCCCGGCACCCGACCCTGGCCGTGTTCGGCAAGGAGCGTGCGCAAAAGTTCGGCCTCGGCCCCGTCCAGCACGCCGCCGCGCGCGGGCCCCTTGCGCCCTTCGGCAATGGCCGTGATGACGCCATGCAGCGTGCGAATGTCCTGCTGGGTCGGCTGCATGCGGCTGAAGATGTTGCGCAGATTGATCTGCATGGTGTCGCGCTTGTCGGGTGGACGGAAGAACTCGACCTTTTCGAGTTCGCGCTCCAGCGCGGCGAAGAAGGCAAGAAGCTGCTCCTTGCGCGCCGGCGGCGATTTCTGCGGCATGGCGAACGGTAGCGCGCCGCCGGTGACGTGCTTGAACCATTCGTAGCCGACGATCACCACCGCCTGCGCGAGATTGAGCGACGCGAAGGCCGGATTGACCGGCAGCGTGAGGATGACGTCGGCGAGGGCGACTTCGCGGTTCTCAAGACCGGTGCGCTCACGCCCGAACAGGATGCCGACGGTCTCACCCGCAGCAATGTGCTGCGCCGCGCGCTCTGCCGCCTCCGCCGGACCGATCACCGGCTTGGCCTGATCGTGTGCGCGCGCGGTCGTCGCGATGACAAAGGTGCAATCGGCGATGGCCGCTTCCAACGTGTTGAACAAGGCGGCCTGGTCGAGGATGCGGTCGGCGCCCGAAGCCATCTTGCGCGCCTGCGGGTTGGGCCAGGGCGCGCGCGGCCGCACGAGGCGCAGGCGGCTGAGCCCGAAATTGGCCATGGCGCGCGCCGCCGCCCCGATGTTCTCGCCGAGCTGCGGCTCGACCAGGATGACGGCCGGACCGGGCCCTTCGATCCAGGTCCTGGTCTTGTCGGTTCCGGCACCGGGCATGCGGCCTCCTGCAACACCTATTGCCGGAGCGGACCGGCGATCCACCTGGACTCCGACAACCCAGCGTATAGCCGCGCCAGACCGCCGCCGGAAAGCGGCATCGTGCCATCAACATCGTCTTGGTCGCATTGCCTGCAGGTGCTATAGGCACGCCGTCACGGCTAGGGGTGGCGTCCATCGAGCGCGCGCCCATTCACTGCCAATTCGCAACGACTGCAACCGCGCTCCAAACGGGATTCGAGTTTTATGGCGAAGATCAAAGTCCAGAATCCGGTCGTCGAAATGGATGGCGATGAGATGACCCGGATCATTTGGCAGCTCATCAAGGAGAAGCTGATCCATCCCTATCTCGACATCAACCTTCTCTATTACGATCTGAGCATCCAGAAGCGCGACGAAACCGACGACCAGATCACGATCGACGCCGCCAACAAGACCAAGGAGGTCGGCGTCGCGGTGAAATGCGCCACCATCACGCCCGACGAGGCGCGCGTGAAGGAGTTCGGCCTGAAAAAGATGTGGCGCTCGCCCAACGGCACCATCCGCAATATCCTCGGCGGCACGATTTTCCGCGAGCCGATCATCTGCAAGAACATCCCGCGCCTGGTGCCGGGCTGGACCCGCCCGATCGTGATCGGGCGCCACGCCTACGGCGACCAGTACCGCGCCACCGACATCAAGATTCCGGGCAAGGGCAAGCTCACCCTCACCTTCGTCGGCGACGACGGCAAGAAGATCGAGCACGAGGTGATGGACTTTCCGGGCAGCGGCATCGCCATGGCGATGTACAACCTCGACCAGTCGATCATCGATTTCGCCCGCGCCTCGTTCAATTACGGGCTGATGCGCAACTATCCGGTCTATCTGTCGACCAAGAACACCATCCTCAAGGTCTATGACGGCCGCTTCAAGGACATCTTCCAGGACATTTTCGACCGCGAGTTCAAGGCCGAGTTCGACAAGCGCAAGCTCACCTACGAGCACCGCCTGATCGACGACATGGTGGCCGCGGCGCTGAAGTGGTCGGGCGGTTACGTCTGGGCCTGCAAGAACTACGACGGCGACGTGCAGTCGGACGTGGTGGCGCAGGGCTTCGGCTCGCTCGGACTGATGACCTCGGTCCTGATGACGCCGGACGGCAAGATCGTCGAGTCGGAAGCCGCACACGGCACCGTGACCAGGCACTATCGGCAACACCAGAAGGGCGAGGAGACCTCGACCAATTCGATCGCCTCGATCTTCGCCTGGACGCGCGGCCTTGCGCACCGCGCCAAGCTCGACAACAACCCCGAGCTTGCGCGGTTTGCCGAGACGCTGGAGCGGGTCACGATCGCCACGGTCGAGGCGGGATTCATGACCAAGGACCTCGCTCTCCTGGTCGGCGCCGACCAGAAGTGGCTTTCGACCACCGGGTTCCTCGACAAGGTGGAGGAAAACCTGCGCAAGGCGATGGCGGCATAGCGCCGGCTGCGGACATAGACCGAGCAGCCGGATCATGGATTGATCCATGATCCGTTGCGTTCCCCCCACCCCGTGCAGCCCCGACGCGATGCACCGCACAGGCGGGACCCCTTTGCCCCATCGAGCGGGCAACCGGGGTCCCGCGTCGACGGCGCGTCGCGCTGCGCCCGGGACACCGCGGGATCATGCGGCAATGAAATGGAGGCCTGGAGCCATCATCCAGGCCATCCCTGCACGCGGTCGCCAGCGGCGGCCGGACCGGACAGGCGGCCGGGCGCCGCCACACACGCCGTCACAGCGGCGGACATTCAAGCCCGCCGCACACCTCGCTGCGCGCAGCGGCAAGCCTTTGCGCCACGGCCTCGGTCGAGAGCCCAAGCGACTCCAGCACGCGGCCGCCGAGTTGCAGGCTTGCTTCGACCGTCTCGGGGATCACGCCGACGGCGCCGATCTGCAAAAGATTGGCCGCGTGCTCAGGATCCTTGGCACGGGCGAAGACCTTGGCCTCGGGCTGCACGCTGCGCGCGGCCACCACCATGCGCTCGGCCGCGCGCGGGGCATTGACGGTCACGACGAAGGCGCGCGCCCGCTGCCCGCCGACGCGCTCGAGCATCTCCGGGCGGCCGGCATCGCCATAGAACACCGCGCGCCCAAGCTTGCGCTGTTCGGCAACCAGCGCCCCGCTGACGTCGAGGGCCACGAACGGCACGTTCTCGGCCTCAAGCAGGCGTGCGATGGTCTGGCCGACGCGACCGAAGCCGCCGATCACGACATGGTCGGCGAGCGAGGCGGCATCGAAGTCGGGAGCGTGCACGTCGTCGCGCGAATGCTGCAGCCGCTGCCCGAGCCGCCGTCCGAAGGCGGCGGCGATCGGGGTCACCACCATGCCGATGCCGACGACCACGGTGGCGAACTGGGCGAGTTCGCGCGACAACACCCCGTTTGCGGCGCCGAGCGCGACGACGACGAAGGCGAATTCGCCGGCCTGCGCCAGCAGCACCGCGGCCTCCGCGGCCGCCGGCAGCGCGATGCGCAGCAGCGCGCAGACCGCGAACAATACCGCGGCCTTGAGGACATAGAGCGCCGCCACGGCAAGCAGGATGGCGCCGATCTCGTTCCAGGCGGCACGCACATCGATGGTCATGCCCACGGTGATGAAGAACAGGCCGAGCAACAGCCCCTTCACGGGCGCGAGATCGATCTCGATCTGATGCCGGTATTCGGTCTCCGACAGCAGGAGACCGGCGAGGAAGGCGCCGAGCGCCGTCGACAGACCGAACCAGCCCATCACCCCGGCCGTCGCCACCACGATCAAAAGCGCCATGGCCATGATCAGTTCGCGGCTGCCGGTCTGGCCGGCAATGCGGAACAGCGGCCGCAACGCGAAGTAGCCGACGCTGACGATGACCGCGACCGCAACCGCCGCCTGCAACAGCGCCCCGCCGAGCCCGAGCAGCACGCTCTGCCCCTCTCGCCCGAGCATTTCGGTGCCGAACAGCACCGGCGCCACCATCAGGTCCTGAAACAGCAGGACCGCCAGCGCAAGCTGGCCGAGCGAGGTCGCCATGCGCCCCTGCTCTTCGAGAAGCTGCATCACGATCGCGGTGGAGGACATGGCAAGACACAGGCCGAGCACGATGGCGGGTGCGGTGTCGATGCCGAACAGCGCCATCAGGGCCGCAATCGCGAACGCCGAGAGCAAGAATTGCAGCCCGCCGGCGCCGAGCATCAGGCGCCGCAGCGTCCACAGCCGGGCGAGCGACAGCTCAAGCCCGACCAGGAACAGAAGGAACATGACGCCGAGTTCGGCAAACGGCGCCACGCGTTCGCGGTCCTCGATGGTCAGGAAGCGGACGAAGGGAAAATCATCGACCAGCCGCCCGAGACCATAGGGTCCGACGACAACGCCGATCAACAGAAAGCCCAGCACCGCCCCGATGCGCGCGCGATGAAAGAGCGGCACGACCAGCCCAGCGGCGACCAGGAACACCAGGAAGTCCTTGAGCCAGGGCCCGTGCTGCATGCGCCCCCTCCGGGCCCGACGCGCGTACGTTTACGGCCGAGCCTTTGCCCCTGCGCCCGCCCGGCGGCCTGCAAGCAGGTCATCGTGCCTGGCCGCCGCCTTCAGCCTCCAAGCGCGGCGGTGATGGCCGCAAGCGCGGCCTCCGCCTTGGAACCGTCCGGACCGCCCGCCTGCGCCATGTCGGGCCGCCCGCCGCCGCCCTTGCCGCCAAGCGCCTCGGCACCCTTGCGCACCAGGTCGACGGCGTTGAAGCGCGCGGTCAGATCCGGGGTGACGCCCACCACCACTCCGGCCTTGCCGTCGGCGGTGGTAGCGACGATCGCAACCACGCCGGACCCAAGCCGCTTCTTGCCCTCGTCGGCGAGGCTGCGCAGGTCCTTCAGATCGATGCCGGAGACGATGCGCGCAAAAAGCTTCACGTCGCCGATCGTGCGCAGCCCCTCGCCGTCCGCCTGAGCCGGCCCGGCGCCCCCGGCAGGCCCGATGCCCATTGCAATTTTTCTTTTCAATTCAGAGAGTTCTCGCTCGATCTTGCGGCGCTCATCGAGCAGCGCGGCGACCCGGCCGGGCAGATCCTCAAGCGACACCTTAAGTTCCGCAGATGCTGCTTTAGCCAGTTCAACCGCGCGATTGGCGGCTTTGCGGGCGGTGCGGCCGGTCAGCGCCTCGATGCGGCGCACGCCCGCGGCAACCCCGCTCTCGCTGACGAGCGAGATGAGGCCGATGTCGCCGGTCCTGCGCACGTGGGTGCCGCCGCACAATTCGACCGACCAGCCGAGCGTGTTGCCGGTGCCCTCGCCCATGGCCACGACGCGCACCTCCTCGCCGTACTTCTCGCCGAAGAGAGCGCGCGCGCCCGAGGCGATGGCGTCGTCCACCGCCATCAGGCGGGTGGTGACCGGCGCGTTCTGCAACACGTAATCGTTTGCCATGTCCTCGACGCGCTCGATCTCCTCCGCCGTCATCGGCTTGGGATGGGAGAAGTCAAAGCGCAGCCGGTCGGGCGCGACGAGGGAGCCTTTCTGCGCCACGTGATCGCCCAGCACCTGGCGCAGCGCCTCGTGCAGGAGGTGGGTCGCCGAATGGTTCTGGCGGATGGCGAAGCGCCGCCCGTGATCGACGTCGAGCGCAAGCGCGGTTCCGGGCCGCAGCACGCCGCGCTCGACCTTGCCGAAATGCACGAACAGATCGCCGGCCTTCTTCTGGGTGTCGGCGACGGCAAAGCGCACGCCGTCTCCGCTCATGACGCCGGTGTCGCCGACCTGGCCGCCCGACTCGCCGTAGAACGGGGTCTGGTTGACGATGACGGCGCCACTTTCGCCCGCCTTGAGCTCGGCCACCTCCCCGCCGTCGCGCACCAGCGCCGCAACCACGCCCTCGGCAGTCTCGGTCTCGTAGCCGAGAAACTCGGTCGCTCCGAGCCGTTCGCGCAGGGCAAACCACACCGCCTCGGTCGCGGCCTCGCCCGAACCCGCCCAGGAGGCGCGCGCCATCTGGCGCTGGCGTTCCATCGCCGCGTTGAAGCCTTCGACATCGACGCCGATGCCGCGCGGTTTGAGCGCGTCCTGGGTGAGATCGAGCGGGAAGCCGTAGGTGTCATACAGGGTGAAGGCCACCTCGCCCTTGAGGCTGTCGCCGCGCTTGAGCGCGCGCGTCTCCTCGTCGAGGATCGCAAGCCCGCGTTCCAGCGTCTTGCGAAAGCGCGTCTCTTCCAGCTTGAGCGTCTCGGCGATCAGGGGCTCCGCTCGCACGAGTTCGGGATAGGCCTGGCCCATCTCGCGCGTGAGCGTTCCGACGAGCTTCCACATCAGCGGCTCGCGGGCGCCCAGCAACTGGGCGTGCCGCATGGCGCGCCGCATGATCCGCCGCAGCACGTAGCCGCGGCCCTCGTTGGAGGGCAGCACGCCGTCGGCGATGAGAAAAGCCGAAGCGCGCAGGTGGTCGGCAATCACCCGGTGCGAGGCGCGCTGCGGGCTGTCCGGATCGACGCCGGTTGCGTCGGCGATGGCGCGGATCAGCGCGCGGAACAGATCGATCGCATAGTTGTCGTGCGTGCCCTGCAGCACCGCGGCAATGCGCTCAAGCCCCATGCCGGTGTCGATCGAGGGCTTGGGCAATGCGATGCGCTTGCCGCCCGGCAGCTGTTCGAACTGCATGAACACCAGATTCCAGATCTCGATGAAGCGATCGCCGTCGGCCTCGGGCGAGCCCGGAGGGCCGCCCGGAATGTGCTCGCCGTGGTCGTAGAAGATTTCCGAGCAGGGGCCGCAGGGGCCGAGGTCGCCCATCTGCCAGAAGTTGTCGGAACCGGCGATACGCACGATCCGGCTCTCGGGCAGGCCCGCGATCTTCTTCCACAGATTGAAGGCGTCGTCGTCGTCGACATACACCGTGGTCATCAGCCGGTCCTTCGGCAGGCCGAATTCGCGGGTGACGAGGTTCCAGGCCAGTTCGATGGCGAGGTCCTTGAAGTAGTCGCCGAACGAGAAGTTGCCGAGCATCTCGAAGAACGTGTGGTGGCGGGCGGTGTAGCCGACGTTGTCGAGATCGTTGTGCTTGCCGCCCGCGCGCACGCATTTCTGCGCCGTCACCGCCCGCCGGTAGGGGCGCTTTTCCAGGCCGGTGAAGACGTTCTTGAACTGCACCATGCCGGCATTGGTGAACATCAGCGTCGGATCGTTGCGCGGCACGAGCGGAGACGAGGGCACGATCTCGTGCCCGGCCTTGGCGAAATAGCCAAGAAAGCTCGATCGGATATCGTTGACGCCGCTCATGACGCCGCTTGCAACTCCGCTTGTCCCCGGCAGGCCCAACCAAATGCCTGCCTGCATTGATGTTTCAGGGACTATGTAGCGGCGGGGGGATGGGCTGTCCAGGAAGCGCGGGCAAATGCGGGCAACTGCGCGGGCGCTCGGGCGCGCGAACCACGGTGCGAACGGCCGACCGCACGGCCGCTCCGGCAGCGGCGACGCCGCCGTTCCCATCCCCGGCAAGGCTGCCCAGGCAGGACGCGGCACGACGCCGAGGGGCAACCACCTGCGGCACACCCCTGCCCGCAAGCCTGCCCGCAAGCAGGCGACAAGGCGCCAACAAGGTTCGCAGCGGCCGAAGCCCAATCTGCAATCCGAGGACGATGCCCCGATGATCAGGAAGGGCGCACAGGGGGACGCCGCGGGGCAGGAGGCCTACCCTTCCGCGGCCTCCTCGCCCTCGTCCTCCTCCTTTTCGCCGGCGAGAATCTGCTCGGCGATCAGGCCGGAGTTCTGCCGGATGGCGGCCTCGATCTTTTGCGCCACGTCGGGATTGGCCTTGAGAAACGCCTTGGCGTTCTCGCGCCCCTGGCCGATGCGCTGGCTGTCGTAGGAGAACCAGGCGCCGGACTTCTCGACGATGCCGGCCTTGACGCCGAGATCGATGATCTCGCCGGTCTTGGAGATGCCTTCGCCGTACATGATGTCGAACTCGACCTGCTTGAACGGCGGCGCGAGCTTGTTCTTGACCACTTTCACGCGGGTCTGGTTGCCGACCACCTCGTCGCGCTCCTTGATCACGCCGATGCGACGGATGTCGAGGCGGACCGAGGCGTAGAATTTCAGTGCATTGCCGCCGGTCGTGGTCTCGGGCGAGCCATACATGACGCCGATCTTCATGCGGATCTGGTTGATGAAGATCACCATGGTGTGGGAGCGGTTGATCGAGGCGGTGAGTTTCCGCAGCGCCTGGCTCATCAGCCGCGCTTGCAGGCCGGGCTGGCTCTCGCCCATCTCGCCTTCGAGCTCCGCGCGCGGCACGAGCGCAGCCACCGAATCGATCACCAGCACGTCGATGGCGCCCGAGCGCACGAGCGTATCGGCGATCTCCAGCGCCTGCTCGCCGGCGTCCGGCTGCGAGATCAGAAGGTCGTCGGTGTTGACGCCGAGCTTGCGCGCATAGACCGGATCGAGCGCGTGCTCGGCATCGACGAAGGCACAGATGCCGCCCTTCTTCTGCGCCTCCGCAATGCAATGCAGTGCGAGCGTGGTCTTGCCGGAGGATTCAGGCCCGTAGATTTCTACCACCCGGCCGCGCGGCAGGCCGCCGATGCCGAGTGCGATGTCGAGCGACAGCGAGCCGGTGGAGACGGTTTCCACATCCATCGCCTTGCCGCTCTTGCCGAGCTTCATGATCGAGCCCTTGCCGAATTGCCGCTCGATCTGGGAGAGGGCTGCGTCCAGCGCCTTCGACTTGTCCATTGAGGCTCCTTCGATCACACGCAGATTGGCAGGCGCCATGGTGCGCTCCTTATGACCGGGATTCGAGGAACCGACAAACGGGGGACCCGCCCGGCCGGGGCCCGTCCTTGCGGCGAGAATCCCTTGTACACCATTTGTTCTCCGTTCGCAATATGTTCCTACCTCGTCGCTGCGGGCCCCGGCTGCCCGCGGCTTGCAATTTTTACGCGAAAATTCTGTTAAATTAGCCGAAATCCCGTTCCGGCGCCTTGGTACCGCCGCCGACCGCGGCCCCCCTCCGCGGCCGCGCTCCGCCTCCACCATCGCGCGGAAATTTTTCACAACAGGCCTCGCCAAGCCGCAGGCGATGTGCGCCAATGCGCTTCGCCAATCGGGGAGGAAACCGTTATGCCAGCAAGGACGCTAATCGCCGCCGCTGCACTTGTCGTCAGCACGCAGGCTTGGGCGCAGGGCGCAGCGCCAAGTTGCGCGCTGTCGAGTTCGCCCGGCCAGACCAACAACGTGGTCGAATCGGCGCTCGCCTGCGTCGCCGAGCTCGACGGCAACGGCAAGCAGAACCTGATCGTCGGTCGCGTCACCGGCGGCTCCGGCTACGTGATCATCCTCAACTACACCGGAACGGTGCGCAAGAAGATCTGTTGGGGTTCGTCGGGCGCCTGCCCCGCCATCGTTCCTTGAGGCCACATGGGCCAACCTGCATCGTCCGCGGCCGGGCAGCAAACACGCGGGCGGTCCATCCCTGCCGTGCAAGGCGCCGCCGTCACTATTGCATTGATACGGGCCGGAAGCTGGCGTAGCCTCGGGACCGTCTCAGTATTTTTCAAGTCAGCATCGTTAGACCACTCGCCGTCACAGGAGACATTCCATGTCATTGGTCTTGCGGGGCAGCGCCGCCGCGCTGCTGTGTGCGTTGTCTGTCGGCCCGGCCGCGGCGCAAGCCTCGTTCCCGTTCTGGATCGGGCGCGCCGGCATCACCGCGGTAACATCGCAATGTGCCAACGGCGGCTTCGTGGCCGTGGGCAATGTCTTTGAGAGCAGCTACCGGGCCAAGACCGGCGTTGCCGGCGAGCCCAGCAATCCCGGCATCATGTTCCTCAACAACATGTCCGCCTACATGTTCTTCCGCGCCAACAACGCCACCTCCAACGCGAACACCATGGCCGGCACCGGCGCTTATACGGGCATGCTGTTCCGCGGCAACGTCACCTCCATTCCCAATCCGTCGCAGCAGTCCTATACGGGCACGTCGAACCTTACTATCGTCACTCCCGCCAGCATCACGAGTTCGACCGACAGCATCGTGATCAACGGCTCGCTGACGAACTGGCGCAACGTCACCGGTTGCACCGTCACCTTCAAGGCCGGCTACCGCAAGGGCAGTTGAGGCCGCGAACGCGGAGCAAACAAAGGAAACGGTTGCTGCCGTTGCGGCGGCCTTTTGCTTGTTGTTGCCCAAGCGCGTGCCGGATGCGGGGCTCCGCCGATTCGGGCCCCGATCCACTCGATCCCGTGCAGCGCTGCAGCGCCCATTTTGGCCCAGGAAAGGAGGACGACGTCATGATCAGCCAGAGGATCAGCCAGGCCTGCTGTGCCGCGGGCGCGCTCCTGCTTGCGCTGACGACCAACGCCGCGGCCGAGTTCGTCGACTGGTACGGCGCCGGCGTTCTCACCAGCGTGAGCACGGCCAATTGTCCGACCGGCAATTTCAATCAGAGCTTCAACAGATATTTCACCGCGCGCTACCTGCCGCGCAATCTCGGCACCAACGGGCCCTCGGCCAGTCTTTCGTTCCTGCACGAGCGCTATGCGACGAACTTCACCCGCCTCAACGGCGCCTTTTCGCTCACCACGCTGGAAACGGTGCAGGGCACGACCGTCGCCCGCTTCGGCAGCGCCTATTCGCCCAAGCTGCGCCTGACCAACCACAACCCGGCAACCGTCACCACCGCCACGCCGTCGATCGAGCTTGCCGGCATCATCGTCGGCTACCCCGGATTTCCGGGCAATACGACCTGCACCGTCAACTTCCGCGCGGTGGTGTTTCGGCCCTAACCGAGCCGTGCGGAAGCGGCGGCACGGACGGCGGCGGCGGGCGGTTGCATTCGCCGGCGCCGCGGTTACCGTTTGCCCGTGCATGACATCCTGATCAAAGGCGGCACCCTCTACGACGGCAGCGGTGCCCCGGGCGCGGTCGGCGACATCGCCATTGCCGGCGGGCGCATTGCCGCCATCGGCGCGCGCGTCAACGAGCCGGCACGCAAGACCATCGACGCCTCGGGGCTCGCGGTCGCGCCGGGCTTCATCGACATCAAGACCCATTCCGACTTCACGCTGCCGATCAACCCCAAGGCCGAGAGCAAGGTTCGCCAGGGGGTGACCACCGAGATCATCGGCCATTGCGGATTTTCGGTCGCGCCCTGTCTTCCCGGCAAGGTCGAGCTCTTGCGCGACTATCTTTCCCCCTCGGCGCCCTGGCTGCCGTTTTGCGAACTGTCCTTCCCGCAATATCTCGACAGCTTCCCGCCGACCGCGGTCAACGCCGGCATGCTGGTCGGCCACAACACGCTGCGGCTCATGGTCATGGGCATGGACGACCGCCCGCCGAGCGAAGCCGAGCTCGACGCGATGATCGCGCTACTGGAGGACGGGCTGGCCGCCGGCGCGCTCGGCCTCTCGTCCGGACTGTTCACGCCGCCCGGCTCCTATGCGCAACCCGCGGAAATGCACGCCTTCGGACAGGTGCTCCGGCGCCACCACGCGGCCTACTTCACGCATCTGCGCGATGAATCGAACAAGGTGCTCGAGGCGCTCGCGGAGGCCATCGACTTCGCCGAACGCTGCCGCGTGCACGTGGAGATCGTACATTTCAAGTGCTCGGGCACGGACAACTGGGGCAAGGCCAAGACCGCGCTCAAGATGATCGCCGACGCCAGGGCGCGCGGGCTCGACGTGGATTGCGACGCCTATCCCTATGCCGCGGGCTCCAATCCGCTGAAGAACCTGCTGCCGCAATGGGTGCAGGAGGGCGGCGTCGAGGCGATGCTCGAACGGCTCAAGGCGGCCGAGACGCGCGAGCGCATCCGCGCCGACATCGCCCGCGACGGCCTTAACAACTGGGGCCGCATTCCCTCCTGGGACTGCGTGCAGATTTCGATCTCGCCGCATCGACCGCAATGCGCGGGCAAGACCGTCGCCCGGCTGGCCGAGGAGCGTGGCACGGACGCCATCGACGCGCTGTGCGACTATCTGATCGAGGACAGGGCGGCCACGCGCGTGCTCGTCACCTCGATCTCGGAGGACGACATCGAGACGATCGTCGGCTCCGCGCTTGCGCTCGTGGGTTCCGACGGCAATTGCGTGGCACCCTACGGGCAGGTCGGCCAGGGCATGCCGCACCCGCGCTTCTACGGCACGTTCCCGCGCGTGCTCACGCGCTACGTGCGCGAACGCGGCACGCTGCCGCTCGAGCTTGCCATCCACAAGATGACGGGAGCGACCGCGCGCGCGCTCAAGCTTGCCGAGCGCGGCCTGCTGCGCGAGGGTTTCGCCGCCGACGTGACGATCTTCGATCCGGCCGACTTCCGTGATCGGGCGACCTACGCCGATCCGCACCAGTTTCCGAGCGGGGCGCGCACCTGTGTCATCGTCAACGGCACCTTGGTGGTGGAGAACGCCGCCCACACCGGCGCGCTCCCCGGCCGCGTGCTGCGGCGCAGTGCCGACGGGACGGTGCGTTGAGCGAATAGGCCGCTTGGAAACTCACTTCGCGTATTGTTCCACCAGCGCCTGCGCGTCGGCGATAATCCTGGCGCCGTCGGCGCCCGACTTGTCGAGCTCCTCCTTGTAGCGATCGAATACCGGCTGCACCGCCTTCTTGAAGCGGTCGGTCTCCTGCGCGCTCAGCGTGACGAACTTGTTCTTCGGTCGCGACTGCATCACCTTGAGCCCCTCGGCGTCGATCATGTCCCAGACCTGGATGGCAAAGGGCGAAAGCCGGCGCCCGGAGTTGGCGTCGATCACCGCCTTCAGGTCGGGCGGCAGACTCTCGTAGCGGCGCTTGTTCATCAGAAACATGAACACCGTCGTGCCCATGCGCGGCTGCGGCCCGTCAAGGGTGGTGAAATAGTCGACCAGGTCCTGCATCTTCACCGCCGGTGCGATCTCGTAGGTGAGGACCGAGCTGCTCACCGTGCCCTTGCTCAGCATCGGCCCGAGCTCCGGCAGGGCCACCTGCACCGGCGAGCCGCCGAGCGCCTCCACGATCCAGGCGGCGGTGCGCGAGGGCGTGCGCAGCTTCATGCCCCTGAAGTCCTCGATCCGGTTGATCGGATGCTTGGTCATGAACAGCGTGCCGGCATGCGCGTGCACCTGCAGCACATGGTACGGCGCGAGCTCCTTCTGCATGTGCCGCTCGACGAAGTCCTGCAGCGCCAGCACCGTGGACCGCGTGGAGCGGTGCAGGAACGGCAACTCGAACACTTCATCCTTGACCATGACGCCGGGCGTGAAGCCCGGCAGCGTCCAGATGATGTCGACCACCCCGTCGCGCACCTGCTGCAGCAGCGTCGTCGGCGCGCCCCCGAGCTGCATCGACGGATAGAGCTGCACCTTGATGCGCCCGTTCGACTCCTTGCTCACCTTGTCCGCCCAGGGGATGAGGAAATGCTTATACGGATTGGCAACCGGCGGCATGAACGTCTGCAGACGCAGCGTCACCTCCTGCGCCGGCGATGATGCGGGTGCGCCCGCGAGCATGCACGCCAATGCGGCGGCGAGCACCGCCGTGATCGCGCGTTTCATGGCTTATCCCTCCTTGCGCACGGTCGGCAACCGGCCGACCATCCTCGCAGCAAGCGGCAACGATGACAATCGGGCGTCGCGTGGCTCCGCCTTTGCGCCGTCGGCCGCCGTCAGGCGGCGCGTTCGACCGGCACGGGCAGGTGCCGCCGCCGCATCACCCAGTAGACCGCGGTCGCCCAGACCGGCACCGCGAACAGGGCGGCCACCGGCTCGCTCGGATGGAACAGCACCACCAAAGCCAGCGCCGCGAGGGCAAGCCGCAGCGCGCGGTCGAGCGCGCGGTTGTCGCTGAGTTGCGCCTGCATGGCAAAGATGATGCCGAAGGTCGCGCTCAGGATCAGCACGGCTGCGACGAATTGATCCGCGCCCGGCTCCACTACGAGTTCAGGCCGCACGAACACGCCGGCCATCAGCGTGAACAGGCAGATGCAGAGCTGCAACGCCCGCATCAGCGTCTCCAGGAACGAAGCATCGGCGATCTTGGCGGTGACGGCGGCGACCACCGAGGTCGGCGGCGTAAGCTCGCCCCAGACCGCGAGAAAGAAGGCGAAGAAATGCACCGCCCACGGATCGACGCCGACCTTCATCATCGGCGGGACAATGACCAGCGCGGTGAGGATATAGGTCGGCGCCGGCGGCAGTCCCGTGCCGAGCAGCGCGCCGAACACGAAGGCCACGATCACCATGGCGGCCAGATTGACCCCGGCCGCCTCGATCAAGAGCGCGCCGATCTTGGTCGGCACCCCGGTGATGACGAGCGCGCCGGTCATGATCGAGAGCGTGGCCAGGAGGAGGGTGAGATCCACGGTCATGGTGGTGAAATTGTCGACCAGACGCGCCAGCGGCGGCACGAGGTCGCGCCAGGCGAATGCCCGGGCCGCGAACAACTGGCCGATGTGATAGAGGAACAGGAACAGGCCGACGGCGACGAAGATGTAGAGCGCGGCGATCATCGCCGCGAGATGCAGCACCCCCATCAGCCAGATCAACCCGATCACCACCGCGGCAAACGCCGCCATGTTGATGGCGTGTCCCAACGTGAACGGCTCGATCGCAATGTGGCCCTTGCCGCCGACGCGGTAGCGCACCGCAAGCAGATACACCGACAGCGACACCGAGGCGTAGTAGATGATGGCGGGAACATAGCCGCGCGCCACCACGTCGAAATAGCTGCGGCCGAGGAAGTCGGCCATGAGAAAGGCGGAGATGCCCATCACCGGCGGCATGAGCTGGCCGCCGAGCGAAGAGGCGGTTTCGATCGCGGCGGCATTCGCGCGCGGCATGCCGGCCCCGATCATGGCGGGAATGGTCACCGAGCCGATGGTCGCGGCATTGGCGGCGCCGCTGCCGCTCACCGTGCCGACGGCCATCGAGCCGAACACCGCCGACTGCGGCAGCGCGTGCGAAGAACGCGCGGCGACACGCTTGGCGGTGACCAGGATGGAATCCACCGCGCCGAACGCGCGCAGCATCGCGAGTACCAGCAGGAACGAACCGATCGTGGTGAGCGCCAGCTGCGGCAGGCGCGAATAGACGCCGGTCGTCGTTTCCACGCTCATGGCGCTGGCGATGCGTTCCCAGCTCAGCCCCGGATGGTTGAACATGCCGGGAACGACCCAGCCGTAGACGGCATAGAGCACAAGCAGGACGTTGAGCACGAACAGCGCGAAATGGCGCTTGCGCGTATACTCCATGATGAGCAGGACCATGATCGAGCCCATCACCAGATCGGTCGTGTCCCAGAAGCCCGCGCGCACGGTGCGGATGTCGACGAACTCCCACCAGATGTAGGCGCCGGATACGGCGGCAAGCGCGATGTAGATCGCCGCGATGGCACAGTTGGTTCGCCAGCCGAGCGAAGGATAGAAGTCGTCCTTGCGCAGATCGTCGAGCACAAACAGCACAACCGAGACCGGCATCATCAGCACCGCCAGCACGGTCGGGCCGCCTTCGCCGGTCACGTAGTAGCCGAACAGATAGACGGTGAAGAACACCGCCAGCAGATAGAACAGGACGTTGACGGCCGCGCGCGGGCGCGCCGGAGCCATCGAGCCATTGTCGGACATGCGAGCGGACCCCCGCGCGTTATCTGGTCGGTTGGTTCATGCGCTGGACGATCGGGCTGCGCGCGGCCTGCCACGCGCGGCATGCCGGCTTCCCGTTCCTGCGCGCGGACGGCGCATCGGCGCCGATGCACGCGCGGCAAGCAGGAGCGGCCGGACGGCGCGGGCAGGCATGGCGTCTCGCGCAAACGAACCCGCCGGGCGCGGTGAAGCCCTCGATCCTCCCCTGAGCGAGGAGGATCGAGCGGACGGCCCGGGCCGCACCGACGGCATCGGTTTCAGTTGGTCGCCGAGGCGACGCGGCTGTCCCATTTGGCGTCCCAGGCGCCGCGTTCCTTCATGTATTTGGCAAGGCCCGGATGGATCGGCACGAAATCGACCGAGGAGGCGATGCCCCGCTTCTGCATCTCGACCATGCCGTTGCCCTTGAGCTGCGAGAAACTGCCGTCGAGCTTGATCAACTCGTCGATGTTCTTTTCCACCGTGACCAGCATCTTGTAGACGTCGTCGGCAGGGATTTCGAGACCGACGTGGAAGCCGTAATAGAACGGCAGTTCCACCACCTTGTCGACGTGGACGTTGCGCTTGTAGACGCTGCCCGGCACCTCGGTCACGGCGAAGCCCGCGGCCTTGAGCTTGGCGATTTCTTCCGCGCTGGGGTTGAGCGCGGCCCAGTCGGCGGCAAGCGAGGCCTCCGTGATCCACGGTGCGGTGGTGGATTCGGCATTGGTGTAGATGATCAGGCCGGAGATGCGGCCGGACTCCAGCAGCGAGCCGGTGGTGGCGAGGTCGACCTCCTGGTACTCGTGCTTGACCCCGAGCGCCGCATAGGCCCGCTCAAGATGGGCGCGCACGTCCCACGGCAACGGGCCGGTGAACACGCGCTTGCCGGAAAGGTCGCTCCAGGACTTGATCTTGTCCTTGTCACGCGAATGGATGGCGGTCCCGACCTCGACGGTGAAGGTCCAGAACGACTGCACCGGCTGCCGCTTCATCTGCGCCTTGAAGCCCTTGAAGCGGTTGATGTTGTTGGCGAGTTCGTAGAACGCGATATCGGCGCCGTAATAGCCGAGGAATTGGCCGGTGGCGTAACCCTTCACCGTGACGATCGCGCCCGGCGTCGGCTGCACGGTGATGCGATAGTCCTTGATCTCGCGGTTGAGCACGTTCGCGAGATTGACCAGGGCCTTGTGCCCGGCCGATCCGACCGCCGAGGTCCCCCACGGGATATCCTTCTGCGCCAAGGACGGCGTTGCGAAAGCCGCGACGGTACCGGCGATGATTGCGGTCAGCAGAGTTCTGCGCATGAGCGGTCCTCCCAGGGCGGGTTGCTGCGTCAATCGGTCGATGGCACTCCCGAGAATACGGAGGGACGCCGTCGTCCATCCGCTCGCATGCCGGGCGCGCGCATAACGGGCCGACCCGCGACGGCCCATAGTATGCGGGCATCGCGGCAGAACAAATGGCTTTCTGCGTCGCGGCCCTGGACCTCTTGCCTGCGGCAAACACCGCGGCACCGCCGCACATTCCGGCACGATCGACACCGCGCCTGCGAACGGCGGTGAAATCGGCATCCGCAGCGGTTTCGCAACGCAGCGCGCGTCGAGGCGGGAGCAACGCGGTCGAGCGCGGCATGCCGCCGCACCGCGCAAGGGATGCGCCCGGTGTCGCCGAGCGGCGCATGGCTGAGGCCCGCATTCCGCCTTGGTCGCGGGCCGGGGCGCATGGTACTCGTCCCGCCATTCCAGGAGAAAACGTCGCCTGGCGGCACAAGACGTCCATCTTTCTGCGCGGCAGCGGCGCCCATGCATCAGGTCCTACCGCGTTCCCCCGCCGGCGGTATTCCGGCGCTGATCAAGCGGAACACGGTCCTTCTCGCATTGTCGCAATCGTTCATGGGCGCGGGGACCCAGCTCGGCTATGGCGTGGGTCCGCTCATGGTCGTCACCCTGACCGGATCGGCCAGCCTCGCCGGCCTCACAGTCGCCTTGTTCGGCGCAAGCCGCTTCCTCGTCGCCTATCCGGTCGGCAAGATCACCGACACCTACGGGCGCAAGCCCGGCGTCCATCTTGGTCTTGCGCTGGCCGCAGTCGGCGCCATCGCCGTCGGCCTTGCCATGATGTTTCAAAGCATCGTCGCGCTCACCGCCGGCATGCTGGTGTTCGGGATGGGCTTCAATGCCGCGCAGCAGCTGCGCGTGGCCGCCGCCGACATGTTTCCGCCGCGGCTGCGCGCGCAGGCGCTGGGCTTCGTCGCCACCGGATCGCTGGTCGGCCTGATGTACGGGCCGTTCCTGATGTGGCTGTCGGAGCAGATCGCGAGCCGGACCGGCCAGGAGGCGATCGCGCTGCCGTGGCTGATGCTGCCGACGCTGATCTTCCTCGGCATGGCGCTCGTGACCTTCGTGCGCCCGGACCCCAAGCAGATCGGCCTGCAACTCGAGCGCTATTACCCCGACCACGTGCCGGCGCCGAAGGCGGAACCTGGGCCGCGCAGCGCCTTCCGCGCCCGCACGCTCTGGGCGTTCACCCCGACCCGACTGGCGATCATTTCCAACTGCGCGGGCCAGGGCAACATGTCGATCGTGATGGTGCTCACCTCGCTCGTGCTCGCCCATCACGGCCATTCGCTCACCGCCATCATGATTTCGCACACGTTCCATTCGGCGGGGATGTTCGCCTTCAGCATTCCGCTCGGCCGGCTCGCCGATCGCATCGGGCGGCCCTGGGTGATGTATCCCGGCGTCGGCATCACCGTGATCGGCGCGATCTTCGTCACCTTCGTGCCGAGCTTCTGGGCGGTGACGCTCGGCACGTTCCTGGTCGGGCTCGGCTGGTCGGCGGCCTATGTCGCTTCGACCGCGCTGATCGCCGACCACGCCGAGACCGAGCATCGCGGCCGCGCCATCGGCGTCAGCGACAGCGGCGCCGGCGCCATGGCGGTGCTGGCGGCGGCGGCCACCGGACCGCTGGTCGAATGCACGAGCCTGGAAGCGGCGGGTGTGGCCGCGGCCCTGATCGCGGTGGTGCCGCTCCTCATGCTGGCGTGGACCGCGCTCGCGCAGGGGGGCGCCGGTCTGCCACCGCGCTCGCGGCAGGACGAAGGCGTTTCGCAATCGGACCGGGCCTGCTCGCGCGAGCCGAACGCCCCGCAGGCTTGAGGGCGCGATCGGCCGCCCTCAACCCGGCCCGCCCGCAGACGTCGGGGCTGCGGCGCCTTCAAGCACGAGCCGCGCCACCTGGCTGCGCTGGGTCTTGCCGTTGGCGTTCTTCGGCAGCGAATCCATCACCACGACGCGATGTGGAAGCTTGAACGCTGCGATGCGACCGGCAAGCGCGCGCGCCAGCGCGGCCGCATCGCCCGGTATCTCCGCAGCGCCGGCGCGCGGGACGACCGCGGCGCCGATCCGGTTGCCGATCTCCCGGTCCGGTATCGCAAAGACGCAGGCCTCGGCGAAGACGCCAAGCGAGAGGATCGCATCCTCGAGCTCACGGGGAGCGATCAGGACACCCTTGCTCTTGAAACAATCGTCGGCGCGGCCAACGACATAGACGTATCCGTCGGCGTCCATGCGCGCGAGGTCGCTGGTGACGAAATAGCCGCCGCGCAGCGCCGCGTTCGTCGCCGCCGGATCGCCGAGATAGCCAAGGAAGAATCCGGGATAGTCCGCGCCGAACGCGAGCGTGCCGATCTCACCGGCTGGGAGCGGCGCAAGCCGTTCATCGAGGATCGCCACGCGCACGCCCCACGGCCGCCCGCAGGAACCTTCGCGCTTGTCGATGCCGGGGCCGTCGCCGATCACCATCTGCGCTTCGGAAATGCCGTAATGCTCCCAGATCGGGCAGCCGAAACGGGCCTGCCACTCATGGCGCACCGATTCCTCCAGCGGCTCGCCGGTGGAATTCGCCCCGCGCAGCGAGGTAAGGTCGTAGCGGCGTTCGATCCCGGGCATCGCCAGGATGCGGCGGTAGAGCGTGGCGACGCTGTGCAGCAGCGTGACGCGGTCGCGTTCGATTGTCTGCAGAATCCGCTCGGGACTTGCGCGCTCGGCCATGATCGAGCCCGTGGTGCCGTTGCGCAGCGGAAACAGAACATTATGCCCGAGCGCGCTGATGAAGCTCCACTCTCCGGTCGCCAACACCACGTCGCCCGTGCGCGGCGGCACGCGCGCACGGTTGGCATCGCCCAACGCCTCAAGCCATCGATGCGCGTGCACGACGCCCTTGGGCTTGCCGGTGGTGCCGGAGGTGAACACGACAAAGGCCGGGTCGTCGCGGCCGGCGTCGTGCATCGGCGGTAGTTCGGCCAGACCGGCCGCGCGCGCAACGCCGCCGCGCTCGAATGCAAGGCCTTGGGCGGTCGGCTGCGCGCGGCGCAGGCGCGGATCAAGCGCGCCCATGACGGCGTCGCGCTCCATGCCCTCGCCGAGCAGGATCAACGCCGGGTTTGACAGGCTGACGATGTGCCGCAGCTCGCTGCTGCCGAGTTGCGAGTTCTGCAGCACCGGGATCGCCCCGATCCAGATGCAAGCAAGGAAGGCCGCCGCGAACTCGGGCGAATTGGTCATGCGGAACAGCACCCGGTCGCCAGGCTTGATGCCGTCCCGTGCCAGATCGATGGCCAGGACCGCGACCATGCGGCGGAACGCGCTGCTGCTCAGGGAACCGCTCGCGGTGCGGAAAGCGGCGTGCTCCGCCCAAGCGGGGTCGGCGCTGCGCCGCAGCGCAACTTCGGCGAGATTCATCGGCCCGTCTCACGATAGTCCGGCCCGCGGTAATGCGGACTGCGCTTGTCCAGGAACGCGCGGATGCCCTCGCGGCAGTCGCCGGTGCGGGTGATCTCCATCACGGCCTCCAGTTCGGCCTGCGCTCCCTCGGCGCTCTTGTTGTGGTCCCAATAGCGGCGCACCAGCGCCTTGGCATGTCGTACCGACAGGAACGGCGCCGCCGCGATCTTGCCCGCGAGCCGAAAGGTTTCCTCCAGCAGCCGGTCGTGCGGGAATACGCGCTCGACCAGGCCGATCCGCTCGGCCTCAACCGCGTCAATGATCTCGCCGGTGAGGATCATTTCCATGGCGCGGCCGATGCCGACGAGCTTGGGCAGATTGCGCGCGCCGCCCGATTCGGGAACGAAACCCGCCGGCACCGCGACTTCGCCCAACCGCGCCCGCTCCGAGGCATAGCGGATGTCGCAGGCGGTGGCCAGTTCAAGCCCGATGCCGACCGCGGGCCCGTTGATGGCGGCGATCGTCACCGCCTGCAGCTCCTCCAGTTTGCGGATGGCGCGTTGGATGACGACGTGCCGCAGATCGTTGAAGAAATAGTTGGCAAGTTCCTTGTAGGGACCAAAGGCACCGAAGTCGTGCTCGGCATCAAGCGCGCCGAGCGGCGCGGCCTCGCTGCGCAGATCCCCGCCGGCGGAAAAACCCCGGCCCTCGCCGGTGATGATGATCACCCTCAGCCGGTCGTCGCGCCGGATCTGGTCGAGGATCAGATCGAGTTCGACCCGCATGCGGACGTCGATGGCGTTGAGCGCCTCCGGCCGGTTGAGCGTGATCAGCCCGATGCAATTGTCGGCGGGCGCGCCGTCCGGCGCATGCAGCGACCACTTCAGCGTCTTGTACTCGAACATCGCCTTCTCCTCGTAAGTTCGAAAATGCCCTATGCGCTCGGCAACCGGATCGCCGGCGCCGCCACGCTCTCGATCATGACGTTGACGCAGGCCGGCTTGCCGCTCGCAAGCGCGCGCTCGATGGCCCCGGGCAGATCGGCGGCCTGGTCGACGAATTCGCCGTGACCACCGAGTGCTGCCACCGCCAGGTCATAGCGGGCGGGCAGAAGCTCGCAGGCGTGCATGCGGTTGGCCCCGTATTCGCGCAGCTGAATCTGGCTCTCCGCGTTCCATCGCCCGTCGTTGCCGAGAACGGCAACGAACGGCAGCCCCCGCCGCACCGCAGTCTCGAATTCGGCGAGATGAAATCCGATCGTGCCGTCGCCCAGCACGACAAAAATCGGCGCGTTTGGCTCAAGCAGCCGGGCCGAGAGCGCAAACGCGAGCGACCCGCCGATCGAACCGGCCACCCCGTTGATCAGGCGGTGCCGCACCGGCAGCATCGCCTGGCCCCATTGCGCGAACTCGCCGCCGTCACAGATCAGCACGCTCGCCGGATCGCGTTCGAGCAGCGGTCGCAAGGCGTGAAAGACCTCCGCCGGATGCAGACGGCCGCCGCTGCCCGCGCGGATCGTTGCCCATTCCGCCGGCCGGCTGTCGAGCGCTGTGCGCGCCCGCGACAACCAAGCGCCGTCGGATTGCGCTTGGCCGCTTGGTGCGGCGGCGGCCGCGAGCAGCGCTTCGGCGGCGGGCCGTGTGTCGGCGAGGCAGGCGTGCAGCACGCGCGCCCCCTTCTCGCTTTGCGCGTGCGCAAGGTGGGCCGCATCCGGGTCGATCACCACCAGCCGAAGCTCGGGATCGAAGGCCGGGCCGGACGCCCATTTCAGGGTGAAGTCGAGCGCCTTGCCGAGCAGCACGAGAAGGTCGGCCTGCCGCATCACCTCGGCACAGGCGCCGAGCGTGGCATCGGCCATGCCGCGTGGACTTTCCAGGACGATGGCCGGCGCCCGCGTCGCCGTCTCCAGCCTGGCAAGGAGCGCGCGGCCACCGGCGCTCGAAAGCTGCGGGCCGGCGACGATGACCGGCCGCGCCGCGGCGCGAATCGCGGCAAGGATCGAACGTGCGCCCTCAGGTGTGAGGTCCGCCACGATGGCCGGCTCCGGCTGCGGCCAATGGACGGCCTCGATTGCCACGCGCTGTTCCAGCAGATCGGACGGCAGGCTCAGGTGGACCGGACCCGGCCGGCCGGCCGCGGCAATGCGGAATGCCCCACCGAGCTCGCGGCCGAGCGTTGCTGCCGCTTTCGCAGTCCAGGACGCTTTCGTCACCGGGGCTGCCATTTCGGCCTGGCGGATTTCCTGGAATCCGCCCCGCCCCAGTTCCCAGGTCGCCGCATGACCGGACAGCAGCACAAGGGGCGATTCTGCGCCGAGCGCCGTATAGAGGGCTCCCATCGCATTGGCGTGGCCGGGCCCTCCGGTGACGAGCGCGACGCCGGGCGTACCGGTGAGCCGGCCGTGGGCGTCCGCCATGTGCACGGCCGTCGCCTCGTGGCGCACATGCACCAGATCGAGGCCGGCGTCGAGCGCGGCATCGAAGATCGACATGATGTGGTTGCCTGAGAGCGTGAAGACCTGCCGGCAGCCGAGGCGGCGGAGCGATTGGGCGACAATGTCGGCGCCCCGCAGCGTCTGGCTCATGGCGATACTCTTTCGGATGCCGTCGCGTGCCGGTGTTGCGGCGAGGATCGCGCCGCGCCGGTTTTCATCGACTGTCTTTAGTCGAATTTCCGTGGCCTCGCCATTGCCGCCCCGGCCATCGGCACGGGTCTGTCGCAGACGGCCGACCGATTGATCGAAGTCAATGACCGGCGCGGCCGCACGGGTCTGATGGCACCATGTCCCTGCACGCCCATCTGCTCGCCGAACGCAACGTCCCGCGCTACACGTCCTATCCGACGGCGCCGCACTTTTCGCCCCGTGTCAATGCCGAGGTCCATGCACGCTGGCTGGCCGAAATGCCGGATACGGCGCGCCTGTCGCTCTACCTGCACGTGCCGTTCTGTCGCGAGCTCTGCCACTACTGCGGTTGCCATACCAAGGCGGTCAGGCGGCGCGAGCCGATCGATGAATACGCTGCCGACCTGGTCGCGGAAATCCGCACGCTTGCGCAACGTCTCGGCCCGCACGCCGTCTCGCAGATCCATTGGGGCGGTGGCACGCCGTCGATGCTCGGACGCGAACTCCTGCTTGCCGTCACCGCCGAACTCGACTGTGCCTTTGCCATCGGCGACCTGCGCGAGCATGCCATCGAGCTCGATCCGCGGCATGTGGATCGCACGCTGGCGGGCACCCTGTTCGAGATGGGCGTCTCGCGCGCGAGCCTCGGCGTCCAGGAATTCGCCCCGCATGTGCAGCAGGCGATCGGCCGCGTCCAGCCCTACGAGACGATCCTGCGCGCAGTCGAGGTGCTGCGCTCGCAGGGCATCGTCGATCTCAACTTCGACCTCATGTACGGCCTGCCGCGGCAGCGCATCGACGACGTGCGTGCGAGCGCGGAGACCGCCTGCCGACTGGCACCGCAGCGCATCGCGCTCTTCGGTTATGCGCATGTGCCGTGGATGAAGAAGCACCAGCGGCTGATCGATATCGCACAACTGCCGGGACCGGCGGAACGGCTGGCGCAGGCAGAAGCCGCGCGGCAGGTGTTCCTCGCGCACGGCTATGTGGCGATCGGGTTCGATCATTTCGCGCTGCCGGGGGATGCGCTCGCGCTTGCGGCGCGCGGCGGCACGCTGCACCGCAATTTTCAAGGCTACACCTGCGACGACGCCGACGCCCTGATCGGAATCGGGGCCTCCGCGATCAGCCGGTTGCCGCAGGGCTATGCGCAGAACGCTCCCGACCTTGCCGGTTATTCGCGCGCGGTGCAGACGGGCGCGTTGGCCACGGTGCGCGGGATTGCGCTGACGGCGGACGACCGGTTGCGGGCCTCCATCATCGAGCGGATCATGTGCGACCTGCGCGTCGACCTGCGCGGCGCAGCCGGCGGCGCTGGCTTCACCGGTTTCGCCGCTGAGCTTGCGAGCCTGCGGCCGCTCGCCGACGAAGGTCTGGTGCGGATCGATGACGGGTCGATCGAGGTGACGGAATATGGCCGGCCGTTCGTCCGTCTGGTTGCAGCCGCGTTCGACGCCTACTTCCAGCCCGAACGCCAGCGCCATTCGCTGGCAGTCTGAACGGGCCTGCCGCAACGACAGTGAGATAGCAGTCGCCGCGGATCGATCGCGCCGCTCCAGGTTGTTGCCTATTGGCCGAGGGGCGGAGTGGACTCGCCGCCGTGGGCGCGCAGCGCCGACAGTTCCCGTTCCAGGAAATAGCTGAGGAAGGTGCGGATCGCCGCGACCGCGCCGAGCTTGCCCAGGTCCTCCCAGGTGGGCGTGATCGACGTCTCGATGATGTCGGCGGCAAGCTGGAAGGTGAGTCCGGCGACGAGCCAACCGCCATAGCGCAGCGTAACGCCGCGGAACTCGCGCTCGCTGGCCGAGGCTGCCAACCAAGCCCGCGTTCCGACGATCAGCGCCTCGATCGTGCCCGCCACGACCACGATCAGCGCCACGGCGTTGATGGCCAGGATCGCCTGCTTGGCCACCAGATGCAGCCAAACCTCCATCGTCCCTGATCCCGGTTTCGCGCTCTATCGCGCAGTGCCCTGCATGCCGATGCGCTCGATCACGGGCTTCCACAACGCCTGCTCGGTGCGGATGTAGGCGCGCAACTCCGCCGGCGTCATCGGATTGACGTAGCTTGCGATGTCCTCGAGCTTCTTCTTCATGGCGGGATCGGTCAGCACCGCGCGCAGATCCTCGCTGATTTTCTGCGCAATCGGTTCGGGCGTGCCCGGCGTCGCCATGAACGCAAACCAGCCGAGCGCGCGCGGGATCCCAGGTAGCGTCTCGGCGATGGTCGGCGTCTCGGGTCGGTTGGGCAAGCGCTTGGCCGAGCCGACCGCGATCAGCTTGAGCTGGCCGCCGGCGATCGGACCGGCAAGGCTCGGCAGGCCGTCGATGATCGCCTGCATGCGCCCGCCCATCACATCGGCAAGGCCGGCCGGCGTGCGTGGATAGTGAACCGAGGAGTGGTCGATCTTGGCTTCCGCCTTGATCCATTCGGCGAGCAGATGCGGGATGCCGCCGCGGCTCAGCACCGCGACGTTCACTTGGCCGGGCCGCTGCTTCACATAGTCGATGAATTCGCCGAGCGTGTTGACGCCGAGCGTGGCCGGCACCGCCACCGCCATCGGCTGTTCGCAGACAAATCCGATCGGCACGAAATCGCGCGACAGATCGTAGGGAAAGCCCTTGGCGACCTCCGGCAGCGCCACGAAGCTCGACGACATGGCAAACAGCATGGAATAGCCGTCGGGCGGCGCCGTGCCGGCGACCTTCATGCCGATGGCGCCCGCGGCGCCCGGATGGTTGGTGACGAACACCTGCTGGTTCCATTTCTTCGACAGCGCGTCGGCAACGATGCGGGCGATCACGTCCGGCGAGGCGCCGGCGCCCGTGGTGACGATCAGTTTCACCGGCTGGTTCGGATAGTTCTGCGCATCGACCCCGAGCGGCATGGCCAGCACGGCCAGGAGCCAGAAGAACGCGCCGACATGACGAAATCCCATGGGATAGCTCTCCAGATGTGCAGGCAGCGGGAGCCTCACCGCAAGGTCCTGGCGGTCTCCGCGATCACCGGCCGCCAGATGCGCTGCTGCTCTTCCACGTAAGCCGTGAGTTCGGCGGGCGTGGTCGGGCGAACGTAGGTTCCGAGCTGGTAGAGCCGGTCCTTCAATTCGGGCGTGGTGAGGACCGCGCGCAGATCGTCGCTAATTCTTCGCGCAATCGGCTCGGGCGTCTTCGGCGGCGCCATCAGCGCCATCCAGCCCAACGATTCGAAGCCCGCAAGCGTCTCCGCCACCGTGGGTATCTGCGGGAAATTCTCCAGGCGCTGCCTGGTCGTGACCGCCAGCACCTTGACATGAGCGCCTTCGGCAGCCGCGCGCATGGTCGGGATCGCGTCGATCGCGGCCTGGAGGCGGCCGCCGATCAGGTCCGGCAGCGCGCGGGCCCCGCCGGCATAGTGCACGAGCGTAAAACGCGTACCGGTGGCCACGCGCAGCCATTCGCCGGTCAGATGCAGGATGCTGCCCCGGTTGCCCGCAGCGATATTGAGCTCGCCCGGTCGCTGTTTGAGCAGCGCGATCAGTTCGGAAAGGGTGTTGATGCCGAGCGAGGAGACCGCCGCAACCATCAACGGCTGCTCGCCGACGAAGCCGATCGGCACGAAATCGCGCAGCACGTCGACGGGGAAATTCTGTTGCAGCTCGGGCAGCGCGATGAAATTGCTGGCCAGGGCCATGTAGAGCGTGTGGCCGTCGGGGGCGGCAGGCGCCACCGCCTTGATGGCGACGGCGCCGGCGCCGCCCGGCTGATTGACCACGATCACCTGCTGGCCCCAATGCCGCGTCAGATGATCGGCGACGAGCCGGCTGATCACGTCGGGCGAAGCGCCGGGTCCCACCGAGCAGACGATCCGGACCGGCCCGGCGGGAAAGCTCTGGGCGCGCGCGCCGCGCGCGGCCAGAAGCGAAATGCCGCCGGCAAGAAGCGATCGCCGCGTCGGGCCGGCGCGACGATCCGTGTTCCGATCCGCCATCGCCGCCTCCCAGGCTCAGGCAAGCCCCATCTGTTCCAGCACCGCGCTGCCGAGCAGGCTCAGCGGATTGCCGATCATCTCCGCCATTTCGAAGTGATTATAGCCGGACCCGACCAGCAACGTGACCGGTTTGCCGGCGGCCTTGACCGCGGCGGCGAAATCGCGCGACTGGCGCTGGAACTCGGGCGTCTCGTAGGTGCCGTAGGCAACGATGAGCGGACAATTGAGCCGATCGAGACGGCGTTGCGCGGAGAGCTTTTCCTCGACCTCGTCGGTAAACGCCACGTATTCGGAGCGCTTGGAGAGCCGCACCGGTTCGAGATCATACATGCCCGAGCACAACAGCGCGCCTTTGACGATCGTGTTCGGCACGCCGTAGTCCTCTTCCCAATCGGTGGTAACGACGCAGCCGGCAAGATGCGCGCCCGACGACTGACCGGAAACATAGAGCCGGTCCGGATCGCCGCCGAAGCTGCTTGCGTTGCGGTAGACCCAGGCCACCCCGCGACGCACCTGGTCCGCCATCGGCATGAGATCGCCCTTGGTTGCCTCGACCCCGGCAAAGTCGAGCAGCACGCAATGCGCCCCCGCCCGCACGAACATCTCGGCAAGAAAGGCGTAGTCCTTGGCCCAGCGCTGGCGCCAAGCGCCGCCGTGGATGAACACGTTGATCGGCGCCTTGGGCTTGTCGGTCGCAAACAGATCGAGCTGCTCGACCGGCGTCGGCCCATAGGCGAGGCGCTTCGGCGTGCCGAGCCGCGCGCGCACGCGCTCGGAGTTGAACACGTTGCGCTCGTGCACCTGGTCGCGGTTGGGCGCATAGACCAGCTGGTCGTAGGCGTCGTCGAGCGCCTTCTGGTCCATGTCGAGCCACACGAGCGGACCCTTGGTGCGAGCGGCGGCCGTTTGCTGCATCGCGTTCTCCGTTCAACTATCGCGGCGTCAGTTGCATCTGCTGGAGCATGGCACGGCCGGTCAATCCGTAGGGATTGGCGAGCGTCTCCAGCAGTTCGAAGTGATTGTAGGCCTGCCCCTCGATCAGTTCGACCGGCTTTTCACGGCTGCGAAGCGCGGCCGCGAAGTCTCGCGTCTGGCGTTGAAATTCCGGCGTCTCGCGGGTGCCGTAGGCCAGGACGAGCGGCGTGTGGAGCGTCTCGATGTGGCGCTGCGCGCTCAGCTTCTCCACCATGTCGTCGGTGAATTTCACGTAGGCCGAGCGCTTGGACAGCCGCACGGGATGCAGGTCGTACATGCCGCTGAGCAGAACCGCCCCCTTGAAGGCGTCGGCCGAAAGCCCCTCCTCGCGCCAACCGCGCGCCAGCACGACGCCGGCAAGATGCGACCCGGAGGAATGGGCGGAGACATAGACCCGGTCCGGATCGCCGCCGAAGGAGCCGGCGTTGCGCACCACCCAGGCGAGCGCACGCCGCACCTGCTCGTACATGGGAAACAGATCGCCGCCCGCCTGATCCACGTTGATGAAATCGATGATCACGCTATGGGCACCCGCGCGCACCAGCGGCTCGGCCTGAAGGGCGTAATCGGCGGCCTGGTTGCGCCGCCAGGCGCCGCCATGCACGAACACGTTGACCGGCGCGCCCTTCGTTCCGCAATCGAAGATGTCGAGCCCTTCATGCTCGCTCGGCCCATAGGCGACGCGCCGGGGTGGGCCGAGCCGCGCGCGCGCCCGCTCGCTTGCAGCCTTCCTGCGCTCGACAATCAGCGCCCGGTTCGGCGCATAGACCTCCTGGTCGTAGGCGTCATCAAGCGCCT
>Ga0073934_10002649_pt1 | contig 36248 bp, 40 predicted proteins | sample LarsenN4metaG_FD_76834 | JGI IMG/M metagenome (GOLD analysis project Ga0073934, IMG submission 76834) | Hot spring sediment bacterial and archeal communities from British Columbia, Canada, to study Microbial Dark Matter (Phase II) - Larsen... ... | reverse complement strand
TTGGGCTTGCAGAGAATGGTATGTTGCGTGAAAGGTTGGTTATACCTGCTACTGCAGTTCTCTCCTCGGGTTTCACTATCGCAACAACATATGATTGCCTGGTTGGAACATCCATCTGCGAGAGGAACATTCTGACCATGTAAATTGCTATGGCGATATGCAATGAAGGCACCAGTGCTAATGGTATGAGCAGTATGTTCGCAGGTATGTGTGTGAATACCATTGTTTTTACCAGACCAATCCTGCTAGCGATCTTCGCTGCTATCATGTATGATATTGCGGTAAGTATTCCCGCAAAGAAGAATATGTCAGCTATCTCACTCTCTGGCACAGAAAATTTGGCAAAGAACCAGTATGCAACCCAGCTGTTTATCACAAAGCCTCCGGCAAAGGAGTCCATGCCAAATAGCAATGATAATTTCTTCACTATTGATTTCGCTTCTGGGCTGAGCTTAACTTTCCTTTCGGGCATTCTTTCTTGAACTTCTGCATTCTTTGACAATGCAGAGTATATGCCTACCATCGATACACCAATCAAAGCATAAAGCAGGAATAGAGGTTGGAACGAGCCTATTGTATCAAGCCCATATTCTATGCGCAGGTATTCTGGGATCTTTGCCATCAATGTTCCTGCTGCCGTAGCAAATGTTCCTATCATACTGAAGAGTGCAAAAGCAAGATTCCTCTTTCTATCAGAGCTTGTCTGGGGAATGATCGCCTGTTCCACAGATACAAAGGCACCAAAGTTAACACCAGTTGGATTGATGAATCCTATCAGAGCTGCAAGCAGTAGTAGATAATAATCTGTTGTAAATGCAAAGATTAATCCTGAGATTGACATTAAAACGGCAAAGAGCATCAATATTTTTTTGCGGCCTATTCTGTCTCCATACATGCTTGCGAATAATGTGAAGAAAGAACTACTTACCAGTGTAGCGGTGAATATTATACCGGTGGAAAGTTCATCATATCCGGCATTTGTGAGATAGATGGCAAGTATTATACTCAAAAATCCAAAACCGAACATCCTTGCTATACTTGCCGCTAGCAGCAGCTTACCATCTCTGTTCATCCACATAAGCAATGCCATAATGCCTTCCTCTTGCAATTGCTCTTATTAACTATCTATTTTTTATGTGCCTCTTTCACATGTTTGTACCGATCTGCTTCATGCAGAAATTCTTTTTTGCAGATATTACACTTTAGCGCCTTCCGCTTATGCTCTTTCAATGCATGCTCTCTAAGTTCTTGCCAACTATCAAAACTTGTACCACAATCATCACACTTCTGCTTTTTTCCGAAGAGGCCTAGGAAAGGCATGTATTAGATATCTATAGACTTGTATTTCAACTCGATGTGTAAATTCATTGTATATACTCAAATAATTACTTCTAAAGATGTAATTTCTGGATCATCATATTAAGCAGGCTTGTAGGGGCATAGCCGTATATCCTTTCTACCAACTTCCCTTCTTTAATGAACAAAACATGCGGTGCACCTTCTAGACTATAGTTAGATGCAACTGTTGGATATTGATCTATGTTGATGCATGCAAATGTTAAACATTCCCCATAGAAACTCATAGTTTGCTCTATCTGCGAATAAACCGATTTGCACATGCATGTTTCACACTGTTCAGAATAAAGTTCAACAACCGCCGTATGCTTATCCCTCAAAAGCGTTTCAAACTCTTTATCGGATAGTTGTTTAAGCAAGTATAATTATTATTTGCATGTACTTTTTGATATAGTTTCGTGTTAGAAGGGCATAGTCCTACTAGCATTGTAAAATAATCAGAGTGGGTTGGAGAAGAAGGTTCTAACTAAACATCCAGCAAGAAAAGACGGTGTCAATATTAGCAAGAAAAAGTACTACGCTATACGCAAATCAATAGTTAAATGTCTAAGGAAAAAAGATGCGTTAACATACACTGGTTTAGCAAAAACGGTTGGGCAAGATTTGAAAGCTAGATTTGAAGGTTCAATACAATGGTACGTTGAAGTTGTGAAACTTGATCTAAAGGCTAGAAAGATCATAAAGGGAATACCAAAGAGCAAGCCACAGTTGTATAGATTAATTTCAAAGTGAAGAATATTTTTTATCCAGCAGCGGTAATTAGCAATCCATTGCGTTGATTGGCATAAACAAAACATGCTTTTCAGCGAGAGAAAATGTAGCCTGATTATCAGCTGCGAAAATCGTATACTCTTCTAAAATATGAGAGACACGTTAATTATTGCATGCAATCACTGGAAAGCATAACTAGCAATGGGAAGGTTGTGTTTCTAGTTGTTACTGTTGTATCTCTTGGGTTTGCAGTCACAATGAGCATGGTGGTTTCTGAATTAGTGAAGCCTTCTTCCGCAGAGGAAGAGGTTAATTTCAAAACTTTTCTCCCTCTAGTGATCGCAATCATAGCTGTGCTTCTCCTCATAGGTGTGGGTGTACTGTATTCGGCAGAGAGAGTAACCACTCTCTATTAGAGTTGGTATTCTCCTTTAGGAGAACCATATTCGATTATTATCAATTCACCATTCTTCAATACATGTTCTCTGAATTCTAGACTTTCCTCATCATCCACATACATTCGTACTTTATTCAATTCATTATTACACTTGTCAAATACGCAGCTTTCATCAAATTGCTGGCCCCAGACATCGAAGAATTGGCCCAGTGTGAAGGTCCTTATCTCTGTAGATTCAATATGGATTACGCCAGAAAAATCATGTGTGTGCAATGGATACGTTCTGGGGTTTTTAATTCCATATTTATCAAGTTCATGTGTATGATATAGCGAGGGATCCATACCAATGTATTTTGGTATTGCAACTTGCTCACCATTAATCACAATCCTAAGCGTAACATGCATATGAATTACTAGAGGTTTATCAGCACTTGCTTCCCTATTCTTAACATCTTCAAGCGCTGTATTAATTGCAACTCCTCCCAATGCGATTAGACCAACTATCACGCCTATTGTAAGGGGAACCCAGAACAATGTCAACTCAACACTCGTGTACAAATATCCTTCTTATCAGTCTTTTTCTCCGTCTTCCTTATCTTAGTACTTGCAACTTTTCAACAACTATTAATTACCATCACAATTCAAGGCGCTTCAATGGTTGAATATTTTGGGATTGCATTTGCTCTTGTTGCTGCCGCAGCATGGGGTACATCCCTTGTTCCAGTCAAGAAGTTTGGTTTGACAAAAATATTCCATACCCAAGGAGCAATAGGTATAGGCGCAATCCTCTTTGCACTAGCAATGCTTCCATTTTATGGCTCGTTAACAATAGATCTTGGCGGTATAATTGCTGGTGTAATATGGGTCATAGCAAGCACATTAGGAATCTTTGCAATCAAATACATTGGCTTGGGCAGAGTTGCTCCCTTGGTTGGGAGTGTAATAATCATAACATCCTTTCTATGGGGTCTTCTATTTTTCAATGAAGAGTTAAACTCCCTTGCTTTTGCAATTATAGGCATAGCAATGCTTGGATCTGGCATGCCATTGGTTGCTGTTGGAGAGAGGAATGATAAAGACAGGAAAGGCTACATTATGGTAGTAATAGCTGGCATCCTATGGGGCAGCTTATTCGTTCCCATACAGTTGATTAGCAACCTAGAATCGAGTTTCTTCTCAATGTCTTTGGCAATATTTGCTATAGGCATTGGGATATTGATTGCTACAAGAAACTTCAGAGCAAGAGAAACTCTAGCAGGAATATCTTCTGGCACGATATGGAACGTTGGGAATATTGCCAGTTTCCTTGCCGTTAACTCTTTAGGTCTCACAATAGGATATCCGTTAACACAGTTGGCGTTGCTATTCAATGTCTCATGGGGACTGCTTTATTTCAAGGAAGCGTCGCAAAGAAAGAGTTTTGCTGCGATATATATTGGTGTAGTGATAGTTATAATCGGTTCAGTTTTTTTATCAGCAAGTTCAGGATGATCGCAACAGACCAGCAGCCTGCTTTGCGAAATATGTTATGATGATATCAGCACCGGCACGCTTTATCGATGTTAACAATTCAAGCATAACAGCATTCTCATCAATCATTCCTTGTTTTGCAGCTGCTTTTATCAGGGCATATTCTCCAGATACGCTGTAGGCAGCCAATGGCACATTAAAGAGCTGTCTCGCTCTATATATTAGATCTAAATAGGCAATTGCCGGCTTTACCATTACAATATCCGCCCCTTCATTTATGTCAAGTTCAATTTCACGTATCGCTTCATTTGGATTAGTATAGGATAATTGATAGCTCTTGCGATCTCCAGACTGTGGAGCAGAATGGGCAGCATCTCTAAATGGAGCATATAATGGAGAAGCATGCTTTGCAGAATATGACATTATAGCAACATCATTGAAACCATTTTCATCCAATCCTTGCCTTATTGCCTTCACCTGACCATCCATCATTGCCGATGGGGCAACTATATCTGCACCTGTCCTTGCCTGGCTTACAGCTATCTTGGCAAGGGTTTCAATGCTTCTATCGTTATCTATGGTACCATCGTTTACCAGACCACAATGACCTTTAGTAGTATATTGACACAAACATACGTCTGTCACTATAGCAACTTCATCCCCAACCTCCTTCCTGATCAGTGATACCGCTCTCTGCACTATACCATGATCATCAAATGCCGATGTACCATGGTCATCCTTCTTGCTTGGTATGCCGAAAACGATCACGGCAGGTATTCCTAACGATACTATTTCCCTTGCCTCATCAGCAACACTTTCCAAGGGTAGACGCATTATTCCTGGCAATGATTCTATATTCTCTGGTTTTGACAAACCTTCCTGCACAAAGACTGGAGCGATAAGATCACTTGCAGAAAGCCTTACTTCTTGCAAAAGCTCACGAATTTTTTTATTTTTTCTTAACCTTCGGAGCCTAGTCTTTGGAAAACTATCGCTCATACTTGAACAGCTTTAAAACAGCCTTCATAAGTTCTTTATCCCCATCTTCTGACGCTTTTCTTAGTATATCCATGGGGTTTGATAGAATGCCTTCAACAATAGCATGACTCAACTGCTCAACAACTTTCTTCTGCTCATCACTCAAATCATCAAGCATTGCCAGTGCTTTACCAAGCTCTCTCTGCCTTATGGTATTAACTTTCTTGAATAATGTCTCTACAACAGGTTCCGCTTCCAGTCTCTTCATCCTTGCTTCTACAGTGTAAATGCCGTCCTCTATTATCCTTTCTGCATCCTTAACCTCATGCATCCTAACCTGCAGGTTCTTTTCCACCAAGGCAGATACTTCATCAATATTGATCAACTTGAGATCCTTTAGAGTTGTTACCTTTTCTTCAACAGTCCTTGGATTCGATAGATCTACTATAACCATAGGCTTCTCCCTATTACGCATAGCTTTTTCTGCCCTTTCAAATGGTATCAGGTAATATGGAGCAGTAGTTGCAACGAACAGCGCATCTATTGTGTTAAGCATTTCGAGTGCCTGCTCGAAAAATACTGGCTTTCCTCCCACTGTTTCTGAGAAAGATTTTGCGCGTTCAAAAGTTCTACTTGTAACCATAAAATCTATTTTATGCGTTCTGAGGGTTTTTGCAACAAGACTAGCACTCTCTCCAGAACCTATTATCATTATGCTCTTGCCCTCAAGTCCATTGAGATACTCATCTACAAGCTTTACAGCCATTGAACCATAGGAAACAGTTCCCTTGTTGATACCTGTAGTTGTTCTAACCTTGCTTCCAACCTTTATAGCATTATCAAACAAGAGTCCAAGATGCGAACCAGCATACTTGCTCTTCATTGCAGAATCAAATGCGCGTTTCACCTGCCCAAGTATCTGATCCTCCCCTATAACCAAAGAATCGAGGCCCGATGCAAGTTTTAGCAAATGTTTGATAACATCGTTTCCGGTGCTTGTCTCCAGATGATCCTCGAACATGTCTGTGTTTAAACCAATGCTATTGGCCCATGACTCCACTATCTTCTTAGAATCAAGATTTTCTGTTGCGATATAAACCTCTACCCTATTGCATGTTTGTAAGATAACGCATTCCTTAACCATCCGATCCTCCTTGAATGATCTGTAGGCAGCCTCCAGATCCTTAAAGGCAAATTTTTCCAAAATATGGATTGGAACCTTTCTATATGTAACCCTTGCATTTACCACATCGAGTCTACTCATCCCCAAGCCTCCAGTATCTTCATGGCAGTGTTTTTAGCATCATCAAACTTCTTGTTCTTGATAAGTTTTTTGATCTTCTTATCTCTAATTATAGCATATAAGTACCTCTTTCTTTCACCAGTGCCCTTCAATTTGCTCTTCGCAGCTTCCCTAGCAATGTTTGCCAGTTTTATATACTCAATATCCTCCTCCTTGATCAATCGCTTCAGAACACGCTCAGCCTTTATTCTCAGCATCCTAGCCATTGCAGGGCTCTTGCCTTTTGTAGATATTGCAATGAAGACAGCATCTTCTATGTTTATAATTGCCAGATAGGTAAAGTCGCTAGCTGCTGGATCATCAGCAGCATATGCAAATGCTCCTATCTTCTTTGCCCTCATCACCAACTCTCTATTTAATGCTCTATCGTTGGTGGCAGCAAGTACAAGGAAAGGGTTTTCAAATTTTTCAAGTATATTCGCATCCTTCAATCTTGCTTTTACAACATCTATCTTTCCCTCTTCTGCTAGTTTGAGCAAAAACTTGTTCAACCTGTTGCTAACAACTATTATCTTGCAATTCTGTCCCAAAAGTGATTTAACCTTTCTAGTGCCTTCAGTGCCACCGCCTACAACTATCACAAGTTTCCCAGCGAGGTTCAGATCCACTATCAAAGTTTACACCAAGATGGGCTAGCGGGGCTTTATATGGTATTTATAGATTACATCAAATTTCAATAGAGAATAATTCAGTTAAAGTTTTTAACCCTCGTTATAGTTGCAAGCTGTCATGAAAGAGTTCGATAGCATTGATAAAACCATACTCAATCTTATTCAATGGGATTTTCCTCTAGCACGGAGACCATTTGCAGAAATTGGGAGGAAATTGAACATCAGTGAAGAGGAAGCGTTGAGTAGGACAAGGACGATCAAGGAAACTGGTATTATAAGACAGATCAATGCGATCTTTGATACAAGGAGATTGGGCTACAAGAGTGCTCTGGTTGCAATGAGCATAAAACCAGAAAAACTTGAGCGAGTTGCAGGTGAAATAAACAAGCATCCAGGCGTGAGTCATAATTACGAACGGGATCATGAATATAATTTATGGTTCACAATAGCAGTTACTCCCGATGGCAGCATACAGAGGGATCTGGAAAATTTTGCTAAACTTGACGGTGTTATAAAGTACAGAATCTTGCCTACATTGAAATTATTCAAGATCGGTGTAAGGTTGGATATGATCAATAACGATCCAGAAAGTCCTCAACCAACTGATAAACCGAAACCTGTTGATAAAGTTCCTTTCATTGCTACTGAACGTGATAAAGAATTCATCAGAGAATTGCAGAAGGATATAGAGATAATCCATGAACCTTTCAATGAACCAGCAAGACGCTTGGGAATTACTATTGAGCAATTGTTTGAAAAAGCAAGAGAGTACGAAAGAATAGGAGTGATGCGAAGATTTGCAGCAATATTGCGACATAGAGATGCTGGTTTCGCTGCAAATGGTATGATAGTCTGGAATGTTCCGGAAGATAGGATCGATGAAGTTGGTATGAAGCTTGCAGAGTTCCCTCAAGTAAGTCATTGCTATCAGAGACCACTTTACCAAGATTGGTCTTACAATTTATTCAGCATGGTGCATGCAAGGACAAAGGAAGCATGCGAGAAGATAGGAAAGGAGATGTCCAAGCATATTGGCATCACTGATTACAGGATATTGTTTAGTTTGAGAGAGTTCAAGAAGGAACGTGTAAAGTATTTTGAAGAAAATTATGAGCAGATAAATATACAATAATCAAGCAGATACCTTGACGTAAAAGTTGTTGTTATACATCTCCTGCACCTGCTCAAACTCTCTTTCATTTAGATAGTTACCATCTGATATGTTGGCAAACATTTCAATCTCTTCTATGCTTGTTGCTGTAGGCAATACGATAGATACAGATCTTTCTGATAGAATGAACTTTATCGCCAATTCAATAATACTCCATCCCTTGGACTCTGCAAACGGTCCCATATTCTTTACCTTTTGCATCGCTTCAGCAATCCATTCTCGCTTTCTGAAACTTCTATGATCGTCCTTCCCTATCACTGTGTTAGCATTCACTTTACCTGTTAAAACTCCAGAGGCATCAGGTACCCTTACCATTATACCAACATCCCTCTCCCTTGCAACAGGGAAGAAGTCTCTGGCTGGATCCTGCTCAAGAATGTTGTAAACTGTTTGCAGTGCTGTTACATTCCTGTTTTCCATTGCAAGTATCCCTTCCTCCTTCCATCCTATGGCTGGGCCAAGCGCAACACCGTAATGCTTTATCTTCTCCTCGCCTCTCAATTTCTCAAGAAGTTCAAACAGTGTATCATCTTGGATCGCATCCATCTTTGGATTATGCATACTATAGAGATCAATGTGGTCTGTCTCTAGCCTGCTAAGGCTTTGTTCCAGTGCAAACCTAACAAATTGCTCATCAAATTTTTGAGGGAGTTCATCATGCCCAATCTGCTCAACACCGCTGTAAATATCATAACCAAATTTAGTTGATAGCACAATCTCATTCCTCATACCTTTGAAGGCCCTGGCAATCAGTTTCTCGCTCTTTCCCCTTCCATAGATATCAGCAGTATCGTAAAAATTGATTCCCAGATCATACGCCTTCTTCAGCATCCTAATGCCTTCATCATCCTCTATCTTCTTCCCCCACCAGTTCAGTCCTATGACCCATGCACCAAAACCTATTTCCGATACTTTTATGCCACTTTTCCCAAGCTTTCTGTATTTCATGATATGAGCACCTCTATCTCTTTTTTGAGCTTATTAAATTCTTTGTCATTCAATACTGGTTTACCGAAACCTGCAGCCGCATTCACTTTAATCCATGACCTGCAACCAGCAAATTCAGGTAAAATGCTAATCGTAAGAGGAGCATCCAGATGATAAGCTCTAACAAACAATACGCTCATAGGTTTATCTTGATTCCACTGCATCCTATAATCTATAAAATTATCATTGTAAACATGATACTTGTTCAATTTATACAATTTTTCCTTATCACCAGTTTCTTTTGCCGCAACAACTTTTGCAGCAGAAGTAAATGTAACTTTGTTAGCATCTCGTTTTTCAAATAATTCATCAAACTTATCCCTGTATTGATCCTTCAGATACTCTTTTGTCTGGTGCTCAAACGTTGGAAACAACAGAAATTCAGAACTTTCAACAGAGAAACTAGGATCAAGTATGCCTCCCTTTCTGAATAAGATGCATTGTTCACCATCTTCCAATGCTTTTATCACAACTGCCCATTCTTTCAACGCTCTCCATTCCTTCAATGATTGCATCTTAACCCAGACTCCTGATTATCTCCTCCAACTCTTTCCTTACACATACTATCATTGGCGTATCCTTTACGATATATTTACTTACTTGCGTCTCCCTCAACTGCATTATAAGATCCTGAAACGCAAGCAGATCATCAGTTTCAAACGCAAGCATAAAGTCCTGATCATCAATACCAAATGAGAAGGTCGTATTTAATTTCACTTGGGGAAATTTCCTGCCAACTATTGCATGTTCCTCCATCATCTTTTTACGCTCCTCAAACGGCAGCAGGTACCACTCTCTACTCTTTATGAAAGGATAAACTATGACATAACGTAGAGGCTTTTCACCTTTCATGAATGCAGGTATTGATGAAGGAGCATATGTAGAAGGTCTTGTTGCTGACAGATAATTGTAACTCGGTGTAATATATTTCCCAAGCACCGTACTGTATAACTTTGCAATAACATCCTGTGTATTATCAAGTTCATCGGAGAACATCCAGAGCAGGAAATCGGCATCTTCCCTAATACCAAGGGTTGAGTACGATCTATACTGCACATTATTGGTACTGTTAATGATGGAAATGAATTCCTTGCCAGCATCCATTTTGGTTTGCTCGTTCATCCATCTCCATTTGGGATCAACCTTGAAGAAGGAGAAGTTAAGGAACTTGCGCCCAGAATTATCTGACATTAGGATAGCAAGAATTATCTTCCATATTTAAAACTATAATTTTTAGACTTAAATTATAAAATATTTTGTATGGAAATAAATTATGCCTTATCCTCGAGCCAACTGTAACCCTTCTCTTCAAGCTGCTCGGCAAGTTCCCTTCCACCAGATTTAACAATCTTGCCCTTTGAGATTACATGTACATAATCAAGTCTCTCCATGTAACGCAATATTCTTGCGTAATGCGTTATAACTATGACACTGCTCTCCGGATTAACCAACTGATTAATTGAGCCTGCCACCGCCTTCACCGCATCAATATCAAGACCGGAGTCTGGCTCATCAAGTATTGCAAATTTTGGCTTAAGCACAAGCATCTGCAGAACCTCTGATCGTTTCTTCTCCCCTCCGGAGAACCCCTCGTTCAAATATCTTCCAAGGAATGAACTGTCAAGTCCAACCAATTCCAAATTCTTTTTTATATAATCATGGAACTCCCTTACCGTAATGAACACCTGCCTGTTTTCTTGACCAAAGGCTTTGCTCAAGTTATTGTAGGCACTTCGCAAAAAATTGCTGTATCCTACACCAGAAACTTCTGTTGGGTACTGGAAGCCCAAGAACATTCCTTTCTTCGCTCTTTCATCAGTTGACATCTTCAGCATACTTTCCCCATCGATAATTATATCACCATGTGTAACAGTGTACTTTGGATGTCCAAGCAATGTATATGCTAGCGTGCTTTTGCCAGAACCATTCGGTCCCATTATTGCGTGAACTTCTCCCTGATTAGCACTGAAGTTAAGGCCTCTGATTATCTCCTTATTGTCAATGCTAACATGCAGATCTTTAATCTCTAATTTAGACATACGATAGCATCATTAATAGAATATAATATAAAGCTTAACAAAAAATTAAGAGTTTATTGTCTGCGGTTTCAGTGTTACACGCATTTTGTATGTCGTAAGTATATCTTTGCATCTGTTCCTTATAGTAACCTCTGTCACATTTGAGATGCTTGAGACGTCCCGTTGCAGCACATTGACTCCAAGAAGTATGGAAGCGATGTAGAGATAAGCAGCTGCAAGACCATTTGGTGCTTTGCCATCTGCCAATGCATGGTCCTCTGTCAAATGAGCTATATCAACAGCAAGCCTTACCACTTTAACATCGATCCTTGCCATGTTCGCCAGTTTTGATATATAGTGATCTATGGAGAGTTGCTGTTGCGTATTGTCAGTTGTCTCCATCACAAGCATTCTGTAGTATTTGGACGTTAACTTCAGGTAAGTACTGTTTGTATCCTGCACACCTGTAGCTATAACAATTTCTTCCAGTGATCTAAGTACGCTGCATCTTTTGCATGCAAGGTAAATTGCTGCGGCAGCCATGCCGGCTACTGATTTACCCTTAGCAGTATTCTGGGTTTCATAATTCCTGTAGATCATCGATGCTGTTTCCAGTATAAGTTTAGGCAACTGGAGCGATGCACAGGTTTCGTTTATCTTCGATAGCACGTTGGATAATCTTCTTTCCTTAGGTGATGAAACTCTTATTCTGGAGTGCCATTTCCTTAATCCATACACCTGCTCTGCCATAGCGGAGTCCAAGGGTCTACCGCTAAAGTCCTTAAACGACGATGCAATTTCCGTTCTTAGACCAAGATCGTGCAATGAATAGCTCATAGGACTTCCAGTCCTTGCATTCTTCATTCTATCTTCCGCATCAGATGATATAGACTCCGGTCCAAAGTTTTCTATCTGATCAATGACAACGTAACCGCATCCGGGGCAGAAACATTCTCCTTTGCTGGCGTCTTCTATCAGATTGGTATGACATTCCGGACAACTGTTGGCATAAAATGATTCGCTCACTTTCTTCCTCCCCTGTACACCTTTGTACCAACATACTTCTTTATCCTGTCAGTCAATGGAATTGCTGATGCGTATGGTAATTTTACCGATCCTATAAGTTCCACAACCTTCGCAACTTTCTTTCCCTTTGCATCAACCAAAACATCTCCAGGATTTACTTTCTGAGTTAGTTTCACAATTAGTCTCCCACTTTTTGCTATATGCAAGACCTCGCCAACCTCCTGCAAGTAGATCACGATCGTTAAACTTATTATCATAGTTGGCTGTCAATCTTTCTTTATCTTATGCTCATGATTGCTTTGCAGATTTCTTTTCCCTTTGCTGCACCAGTTTCTGCCCAATTATGTTAATAACCTTTGACTTTGGATGTTTCTTCTCAACAACTATGTATCCTGATCTTACATATGCTCTTCTCGGAAAATTCACCTCAACATTGATCTCCTTCGGAGTATAGCCTGAGGATTTAGCAGCCTGCTCCAATTCATCAAGTTTTGGATCAAAAACAGCTTTATCTTTGTTGACCTTCCTGCCTTTCTTCCTACTCAAATTTTTATTGAAATAATCTAACCAGATGATCTGACGTTCATAGTCTTTCATCTAGAGTCACTTTACAAGAACAGCATTAATAGTTCCATCCTGTCCCGGCCTGGAAACCACTCTCGCTGCCCCTGCCTCAGTTTTAATTACAGCCCCTCTCGTTATCACACCCCTTCTCTGGTAATCCTTGTTCGAGGGATTATCTGTAACCTCCAGTATCTTCATCTTGGTTATCTTCTTTGACGCTGGATCAACCACATTCGCAAATTCGGCCACCTTAACAGAAGGCTTGAGATTTGCACCTCTTCTCCTTCTTACAATTATCTCCTGCTTACCCAAAACAGGCTCGTTTGGATATCGATCAATCTCATACTTTCTCCTTCCTCTGTACGCTCTTCTACGCCCACCGCTGGCCTTTCTTTTGGCTAAATTCTCTATAGACTTCTTCATTACGAATGCTAGAAAATAAGAGGTCTAATAATCTTTTTTATCTGTCAGCATCTGCCCGAGAACCTGTTCAAACGCGGTGTAGGGCTGTGCACCCCGTATCACTTGCACATTACCCTCCTTGTCAACTATATGGAAGGTGGGAGTAGCGTTCACGCCTATGCTCTGCCCATACTTGTAATTGTCCAATACTTTCTGCCTATACTTGCTGCTCTGCAGACAGTCATCAAAAGTATCAAGATCAAGGCCAACATTTGTTGCAAATTTCTTCAAATTGTGCATATTTACCCAGCCCGTATTTTCACCTTCCCAATTATCATATAATGCATCATGATAACTCCAGTATTTGTTCTGGTCACCAGCACAATAAGATGCTTCAGCAGCAAGTACAGATGCAGGGCCATTCAGTGTAAAGTCCTTAAAGACAAACCTAACCTTGCCATTATCAAGGAAGTTGCTGAACACCGCATCCTTCGTATTAGTATGAAACCTGTAGCAGTATGTACATTGATAATCTCCCCACTCCACAATTGTCAACTGTGCGTTTGGATCACCGAGCATAGGAGAACCTCCAAGAATTAATTCGGACAGATTATCTTTTGGGATGATTTCACCTTTTGGGAAAGCAAGTACACCAATTACTATGGAAGCAACAACTGCTGGTATGATTACAAGCAGATACTTCCTATTGTTTGCCTTTTTGCTCAATACCTGCACCAATGCTGAACAGGTTAAAAGCTTTGCTTATTCCAGATTGATATACAGAAAAGGATATTTCTAGTTGTTTTTCGCATCTATTGTAATGGGCAGAATGGCTGTTGTTGCTATTACAAAACATGGCATAGAGATAGCTAGAAAATTGAAGAGCAAGATGCCGGAGTTTGACCTTTACATTCCAGACAAGTTTAATGATGGAAAAGACGATGTTAACTGGTTTATCGATACAACTTCTCTTATGATGGGCAATCTATTCAAATCGTATGACGGATTGGTTTGCATTTTTTCTCTGGGTGCAGTGATTCGTCTGATCAGCCCACATATGAAAGACAAGAAGACCGATCCTGCAGTGGTTGTAATAGATGATAAGGCACAATTTGTGATAAGCACTTTATCCGGACATCTTGGAGGTGCTAATGCATTAGCAAGATTGATCGCATCCATACTTAATGCTACACCGGTAATAACAACTGCAGCCGATGTGAATGAGACTATAGCAGTAGATCTTTTGGGGAGAGAGTTTGGATGGGTGATTGATGATGATTCCACAGTTACTAAGGTAAGCGCATGTATGGTCAATGAGGAAAAAATTGGAATCTATCAGGACGCTGGAGAAAGAAACTGGTGGCCCAACGATAGACCATTGCCAAAGAATGTACAAATTGTTAACAGCATAGATGAGTTGATGAGTGATGATTACAAGGCGGCACTCATAATCACAGATAAAATTCTTGATAACAAGTATGATACATTATTGAAAAAATCAGTTGTATACAGACCCAAAACTTTAGTTGCTGGCATAGGGCTGCATTGGGATACAGGGAAGGATGAGATTATGAATGGTATACAGACAACATTGAAGAATGCAAATCTAAGTTTCAAGAGTATCAGGAATATTGCAACTATTAACAGGGAAGCAATTGTGAAAGGCTTGCAGGAATTTTCCGATGGATACAATATACCAGTACAATATTTTGGTAAAGAGCAATTGTCAAAGATTCAGGTTCCAAATCCCTCCGATATGGTGAAGAGGTTTGAGGAAACTGCCAGCGTTTCTGAAGCATCTTCAATGTTAAGTGCTAATAACAATACGTTATTGATTGAAAAGCAAAAATTTCCTCCGAACCTAACTGTTGCGGTAGCAAGGGTGAAGATGAATTGAAGAAGGCATTGCTCTTGCTAGACAGAGGAAGCAAGGAGCAGGACGTGAAGGATGAACTGCATGCCATATGTACAATTGCAAAAGAACGCGGCAATTACCATTTCTCCAGTTACGCATTTCTTGAAGTAACTCCTCCATACATTGAAGAAGGTATTAACACATGCGTGAAGCATGGAGCAGAATTTCTAACAATAATGCCCTACTTCCTCTATCCTGGCCTGAAGTTGAAGATAGCAGTAAAGCAAAGTGAAGAGATAGCATCAAGAATGGGTCTCAAATATGCGATAACCGATTGTCTTAATTATCATTCAACCTTCGTTGATATAGTAAGAGATCGCATCAGTGAAGTGAAGCAAAGAGAAAAGATAGAATTATCGGATAATGAATGCCATATACTCCTGATTGGTCATGGGAGCAGTGATAAGGATGCAAGGAACGCATTTGTTTACATCGCCGATTCAATAAGGAAGAATTACAAAAACGTTAGCTTCTGCTTCCTCGAACTTGACAAACCGGATATAGTAGAAGGTATACAGCAATCATTGGCTAACAAGCCTAAGGCGTTGATACTGGTTCCGTATTTTCTGCATAGGGGGGCGCACATAAAGCATGATGTCAGGGAAGAGGTTGATAAGGCGCTGAAGAATTCAAACGCAGGCAGGGCATACATGGCAAGGCACCTTGGTGTTGATGATAAGATAGTTGATGTTGTGCTCGAAAGGGCAAGGGAGGTGGAAAAGAGATTTGGCGTCTGAAAAGGCAATTGATATCGAGAAGAGGAGTATGGAGATAATTGAGCGGGAGGTCGGTAAACATGGTTATGATGAATTACAATGGATCATTGTAAGAAGGATAATACATACAACTGCTGACTTTGATTTTGCTAGAGAGAACAAAATAATCTTTCATAAAGATGCGATCAACTCTGCATTGAACGCGATAGAAAACAGATGCACAATAGTTGGTGATTCTGATATAGTATTAGCAGGACTGAACAAGAAGAACCTGCAGGAGTTTGGGATCACAACCATATGCTATATTTCCGATCCTATAGTTGCTGATGAAGCAAAAAGATTTAACAGAACAAGGGCGGAGGTTTCAATGCAAAAGGCTGCAAAGTATATTGATAATGGAATAGTTGCTATTGGTAATGCACCAACAGCTCTCTATGAGGTGATAAAGATGGTTAGAGAAGATGTTGTAAAACCAGCATTGATAATAGGAATACCTGTAGGCTTTGTCTCATCCGTTGAGTCTAAAGAGGAATTGCTTTCCATAAATGTCCCATACATAACAAACAAGGGTAGAAAGGGTGGAAGTACGGTTGCTGCATCTATAATCAATGCGTTATTTAGCATTTATAGAGATAGAATCTAGTTCGTATCTAGATTATTATCTCCACAAACTTTAGCCGGTCTATAAAATACATCATATTCACAAATGGAAATAATCAACTGAGAAACATTAATCTAATGTTTTGAGTATGCTTTGCATGCAAGCAAAAAGTTCTCAGCATAATTTCGATTTGCAAAATGCATATGCATGTATGATGCCAATGTATTGTATTCAATGAGACCATCATTGCTCCCATTCACTCCCTTACCTTTCTTTAATTGATAAGCAAATCTTATGTCCTTGGATGAATCATCAATTCTTGAGTAATGGAATTCATGACCACGAATTGTTTTACCGTTCTTAGCAATGACGCAGGAGTTTACAACCCTTGCTTCAGTATAGTTCAATGTAAGTTTCTTGTCCATTATAGTGTCAACATCGAATAGGTTTACCATGTTATGCTTCGCACCATTGAATTCTGTTATACTTCGTGTTAGATACATCAATCCTCCACATTCAGCGTAGATAGGCATTCCATCTGTAGCAACTTTTCTTACAGCACTCAGCATATCAGAATTCTTCTCAAGTTTCTCTGCTAATACTTCAGGGAAGCCTCCACCTATGTAAAGACCATCTGCATCAGGAATATGCCTATCATTCACTGGACTGAAGAATTTCAGTTCTGCACCCAATGAACGCAAAATGTCAAGATTATCTGCATAGTAGAAGTTGAACGATTCATCCAAAGCAATAGCGGTGATTGCTTTGATTTTTTTATTAATATTATTCGTTTTGATATGTAACTTGGATGCTTTCTTTGCAATGGCAATTGTTTTATCAATATCTATCTGCTCTTTCATATAATCTGCCACTTGCACCGCTTTATAGTTCAGTTCCTTCCTTTCACCTGTTGGCACTAATCCCAAATGCCTTTCCTGCAGCTGAATCTCCTTGTTCCTCTTTATAGTACCTAAAACTGGAATCTTGATCTGCTTCAATGCATCGATACAGTATCTTGCATGTTTATCCCCTGCAACATTGTTCAGTATAACACCTGCTACTCTTATTGATGGATCAAACTTCATGAAACCCAGCGCAACTGCCGCAACAGAGCGTGCAGCCTTGGCAGCATCTATCACAAGTATAACATGGCTCTTCAATAATTTTGCAATGTGAGCAGTGCTTGCAAAATTGTCCTTCCCAGACAATCCGTCAAACAAACCCATGACCCCTTCTATAACTGCCAAGTCAGCATCAATGCTAGCATCATGAAAACTCTGTATCACTCCCTTCTCGCCCATCAACCACGGATCCAAATTCCTTGACTGCCTGCCAGTTATGGAGGTATGGTAACTTGGATCGATGTAATCGGGACCAACCTTGAATCCCTGAACAGTGTACCCCTTCTCCCTCAATGCTCTCATAATTGCAATTGAGATACTGGTTTTGCCTACACTGCTGGTTACTCCTGCAACAATAACTCTAGGTATCAATGCAGCATTGATCTTACGGTTTTTATTTAAAACCTATGCTATGCTAGTGCATGAGCGATGATGGGCTGGTAGTTGTCTATACCGGGAAAGGAAAGGGCAAGACGACAGCCGCATTAGGCATGGCTTTACGTGCATTGGGTCATGGATACAAGGTTGTAATGATCCAATTCATCAAGGGAGAATGGTTTTATGGTGAGTTAAGCAGTTCAAGTAAACTGGAGCCAGATTTTGAGCTTGTTGCTGCTGGCAAGGGTTTCGTTGGAATAATAGATGATGATAAGCCAAGGGAGGATCATGTTGCAGCTGCAAAAGAAGCATTACAGATAAGCAGAGAAAAGATCACATCTGGTAAATATGATGTTGTGATCTTGGATGAAATAAACTATGCTGTTAATCTTAATCTAATCACGGTTGATGATGTGCTGGAGTTGATAAAAATGAAACCAAAGCATGCAACACTAGTATTAACGGGAAATTATACAGATGAAAAAGTGATCGAGGCAGCTGATCTGGTAACAGAGATGAGGGAGATCAAGCATCCATACAAGCAAGGTAGGAAGGCAAAGAAAGGTGTAGACTTTTAGCAAGGTTAAAGTATGCCACCTGCAAGCAGATACTAATCATGACTACCGAAGTTAAAGAACTGCCCGAAGTGGGAGAGATTGTAATTGCAACGATAAAGGATGTTACCTCCCATGGCGCATATGTTACACTTGATGAGTATGGAGGCATGACAGGGTTTTTGCATATATCTGAAATTGCAACCGGCTGGATCAGGAATATAGAGCGTTACGTGAGGCCAAAGCAGAAGGCAGTTCTCAAAGTGATCAGGGTGAATAAGGCAAGGGCAGAGGTCGATCTATCACTCAAGCAGGTGGGAGGAGAAGAAAAGAAAGTGAAACTGCTTGAGGTAAAAAAGGAAGAAAAGGGGAAAACATTCATGGAGCTCATAAAAGAAAAATGCAAATTGACCGATGAGCAGGTGAAAAAATATTCCGAAGTTTTATCTGATAAATTTCCAATGTTATATGATGCTTTTGAGGCGGTTGCAAGAAAGGGTGTAAAGGTAATCGAAGGTCTTGATCTTCCTGGCGATGTTATTGCTGCGATAGAAGAGGCGACGAAAAAGATCCCCGTTCCAACTGTAGAGGTGAGAGGAATAGTGGAGATAACATGCAGGAAGCCCACTGGCGTGGAGATCATAAAGGAGGCCTTGAGTGATGCTGAAGAAAGCAAGGGTGATGCTAAGGTTATGATATCATACATTGGTGCTCCAAAATATAGGATAACCGTTAACTCGGACAACTTCAAGACAGCAGAGAAAGTGTTGAATGCTGCAATACAGAAGATACAGGATAAAATAATAAAGAGCAACGGAACCTTTAATTTTATAAGAGAAGAGTCAAAGAAAAGGCGTTAGGGTTTGAAGCAGTTACTCAAAAAATGTGTTATTTGCAATCTATACACGATGAAGAAAGAGTGTCCAAAGTGTGGAGTGCAGACGCATAATCCGCATCCCGCTAAATTTTCTCCCGATGATAAATATGCAAGGTACAGGATAGCCGATAGATACAAAGAGTCTACTTCTTGAACGTGTAAGCCTTCTCGATCATAACATCCATTATTGGGATATCTGTAGGATCTCTTGGTACCTGCACAATATTATCTACAACATCCATTCCCTCTACAACTTTACCAAATATTGTATACTTGCCATCAAGATGCGGAGCATCCTTTACAACAATGAAGAATTGTGATCCTGCCTTATTGGGGTCTCCAGGATGAGCCATCGATACCATACCTCTTATATGCTTTAGATCACTTATTTCTGCTGGGAGGAAGAATCCTGGACCGCCAAAGCCCCATGTTGATCTATCTCCACTCTTTGTATTGGGATCTCCTGCCTGTATAACAAAGCCAGGGATCACTCTATGGAACTTTATCCCATCATAGAAACCAGAGTCTATGAGCTTCACAATACTCTCAACAGTCTTTGGTGCAACATCAGGGAAGAACTGCATTGTTATATTACCGTAGTTGGTCTGAAGCGTAGCATATTGTCCTGATGGTAATTTTTCTCCAGTTTCAGAAGGCGGTGTAACTTCCTCTCCCATCGGTTTCTCAACCTCTACTGGAGGCTTCCAGTCTTTAACTATTTCATAAATTAAAACTCCAAGCACCAACCGTTCATTCTTATTCATAAAACTTGGAGAACCATATGCAAGTCTAAGAGGACCATCACCATTCTCTGGATACTTTAGATTTTCAACATAAATTGGTGTGTATCCACTCCTATACTCTGCCTGCGAGTCAGCTATATTTCCTGCTCTATCAAGGCTAACATAAGCAGCAGGTTCCACAGGAAACATCTTTCCAAGCAATGTACTGTTCCAGAATAACGGCGTTGGTGTAAAACCATCGTCCTCCAGATATTGGAATTCGTTTACACCCGCAATTCTCATGAACCAGTGCTTCTTGCTTTCATCGCCTCCCCCGCCGAGAAGTACAAAGTTGGTACCATCTGGCGCAGGTGCTCTTTGTCCTACAACATACACCAAAACATAATCTGCACCCATATCCTTGAGCATCTGCCAGCCAGTCTTTTCATCGGAGAAGAATACTTTCGCAATATTTTCTATTCGTGTCATGTTTATTGTTGCATTATCCGCAAGTGTTGTTCTCTCTCCAAGCGTTGTTATCCAGTAACCATAGTCCCACCATGCAGCTATCACAGCACTCTGCGTTGTATTGTTCTTTATCCACTGCATAGTATCGATCCAATCATTTGAAGTTACCTTGAAGCTTGTGGCTCCATTTGCTATACTGGGAGGTATATCAGTAGCACTCACCCAACCCGCATCTCGTGGGACGAACATGGGCGTAGCTAGCATTGCTATTATAATTGCAGTGTACGCAAGGCGAAAGTCCTTACTAGTTGACTGAATCTTCACCTTCTTCTTTGGCTGTGCTGCAGGAGCAGTCTCTATCCTGCTGAATATCGCAGACGTTATTTCATAGAGTGCTATAGATGCAAGTATGATTATGGAGATTGAGGAGAAGACCATTAATCTTGAAAATGACGCGCTGATGTAAAGACCTGTGATCCCAGCGATCAATACAAACATTGTCATCTCATTGCGTTTCCTGAAGCAGAGCATCACTCCATAGCCGGCAAGTAGGATCAATATAGAATAGTTGGCAAAGTAATCCACTATTGTGGGGGTAAAGTGTTCTGCAACCGATTCAACCAATGGGATCTCTGACTTGCCAAAAGGATTGATCACACTGATGTACCTGAAACTTGGCTCAACATATGAGCCAGCGGCAATGAAGACACTACTTCCAATGACGAACGCACCTAACCATGCAAGAAGGTTTCTTTGCTGCTTCTGCGGATTGCTTTTCATCATTATAGCATATGCTACTCCAATGAATACTATAGCAGGGATCCATAATGCAAGACCCGAAAGTGTCGAGCCAAATAGATAGCCATCCTTACCTGCAATACGCGGAAATACGGTCGCTGTTGCTACTGTAATTGTGGCAAATATTGGTATCACATAGAGAGGCATCCTGTCTTTTCTGAAGAATGGTATTGCGATAAAGAACAGTCCCAGCAACAAGCTGAAGTATTGCACGCCTCCCCACGATGCATTTGCAAGTGTGAGCAGTAGTCCTCCTCCAATAGCTTTTGGAATCGCAAAACGTATGTCGTTGTGCTTCAATGCGCTCAGAAGGAGATAGGTTGCCAGCAGAGCAAGAAAGAGTCCCAAAGGTTCAGATTTGAACCAGCCCAAGTTTCCACGCTGAATTATTGCAGGCGAGACTGCAAAGAAGAGCGCTGCAAAGAGCCCCGCAGTTGTGCTTGACAGCACTCTAACGAGAGCAAATACTACAATGGCAGTGAATGAGCCGAAAACAACTGGGAACCATACAACAAAGTCGTAAAGAGGTGCACCTCCACCAAAAGCACTGTAGAGTGATGCTGTAGTTAGATGCAGTCCTGTCTGTGATGTTGCTGCAATATCCCTTCCTTCAGGATACCATGACATGGTATCATGCCAGTTAAGATAAGCATCAATCCCATTATCAACAATAAACTTGGTTGCGCGATAATCAAAATACGGGTCAAATTCGTTAAGGTAAAATCCATACTGCAAAGGCATGGAACGCAACATAAATGCAATTGCAAAGGCCATTACAAGCACAGCAATAACCATCAGATGCTTTCTTGAGAACTTGAAAGAAGCAAAATTCACCAGTTCTCCACGCTCTTCCTTCGCCATGGCTATAGAATCCCCAATATCCTAGCTATTTTAAGGTATAGCTCTTCACTGATAGCAGATTAAATTGCGTTAGATTTACTGCAATATTCAAATCATTGTTCTTCATAAATAATGCGATGACAAATTCATCAGATGATATACAGAAACACTCGCAGGAACTTGCTGGGTGGGAGTTAAAAGATGGTAAGATCGTGAAGAGTTTTAACTTCAAATCCTTTCTCGATAGTATCAAGTTTGTAAATGGTATAGCTGATATTGCTGAAAGACAGAATCATCATCCAATAATAACTATAGTATGGAAGACTGTGAAGATATCATCAATTTCATTCGATGTTGGCCATCTTACCGAAAGAGATTTTAGGCTTGCAAAAGCTATCGATAAGCTTTACAGTGAAAGGTTTGAAGAGAACATTACACCTGTAGGAAATTTACAGGAAGAACATAGGTTACTTGCTGAGGAGGAGAGGAAGGAAAAGGCCAGAAAGCGTACCCGTGGGCCGTATAGAAAATCATCAAGAGCTGGTTTGCGCAAATAACTTAGTTTTTTCTATAGTTACATTTCTCACATACGGAATACGTTTCCCCATCCAAATGGTTGAAATGTATGCCACAGCTTTTGCATGTGTGATGTATGTCATAGTCATTATCTGGTAAATCTATCCTGAATGATTCCAGATCACTGCTCTTGCAATACATACATCTGCAACCGCATCGCATTCCCTTCCATATTAAATTCATCTCTTTATTTCTTTACAAATTTTTATCTATGTGTTCAAACTATGGTTACCGTTGGACGAATGGCATCACGCCTTTGGTGAAAGACCTCTTGGAGTTACTGTTCTAGCCATACTTTACTTCATAAACGCAGCAATAACCTTCATTGCCATTGCAGCCATTGCAGTTTTAGCAAGCACGGTTGATTTCTTCGAACCCTATCCTCTTCCTGGGGAGGTATATGCGCAACCAATGGAGCAAGAAGCATCTTTGGCTAATGCAATTATCGTTGGTGTAGGTATCGTCTTGGGAATAATAGGTGGTATCAATATGTTGATCGGTGTTGGTCTTTTCATGGGGAGAAAATGGGCAAGAAATTTAGCCATAGCGCTTGCAATTATAAACATAATCATTTACTCTCTAGGCATTCCTGCTACTATGGGAGCAAGTTTGGCAATGGTTTTCTTCAACGGTTTCATTCTCTGGTATCTCTATAGGCCGCATGTTACCGCATACTTTCGAAAATAATTTCACTGGTACCAATTTTATACAATTCGTCAAATATAAGACAGAACAATTATTAAAAATACCATCTGATACAGTTAACCAATGCAATTAGCTACATGGTTGATCATAGCTTCACTTTTCACACCAGTATTGCTTAATGCACAGCTATCATACAGCTACCCATCTTCTATAGATAAAGCGGTTCCTGCAAAGTGGACCTATCTGAACTTCACTGTTTGCATATTCAGCATTGCTGATGCAAAGTACGAGCGGTTGTTCATCAAGGCGATGGATGAGTGGAAGAACACATGGCCACATTTCAGCTACAGCCTTGGAAAATCACAGAACTGTAACATCAATGTGTCAATCACAAAGGATTTTGTAGAACTTACCGGAGCTGGTCATGCAGGTATAACAAAGACCGGTTATTATGAAGATGGTAATATAGTGAAGGCAGATATCATCATTCCAACGCAGATAAAGGCTGAGGTTAGTCAAGGATACTACTGTTGTCGAGAAGTTACGCTGGAATTTACAGAGAAAATGTTCTATGCAACAGCATTGCATGAATTTGGTCATGCATTAAACCTCGGTCATGCAGTAGATGATGGTGAAGATCCAAGGGATGTGATGCATCCAACCGCATCAGAAGAATCTCGATACATAATATCATCTCTAACAATAAAAGCCCTTGACAAAATCTATGGAACTTCAACTGATGCAAAGGATTATCCAATTAACTTTAAACCGTCGGTAACTTTCGAATCAACTCTGGATAAAGCAAGCTATGTATTTGATGATCGCTTGAAATTATCAGGCAAGGTTTCAAAGATAGGCGGGACAGGAACTATTTTGTTATTCGATCCGTCATTCTCCCTGTTCACATTTACCAGTTTCTCGCCAGAGAAAGATGGTAGTTTTGACATTGGGATCGATCTCTTCACAGATAAGGCTGGCAAATGGTTACTTGTGGTTCAGTATTTTGGAGCATCGCAGTTCTTTTCATTTAATGTTGACGAGGTACCATACGAAGCATATGTGCATACAGACAAGGCAGTTTATGAAGTTGGAGATGTTGTGAAGATAACTGGCAATGTAACTAGAGCAGGAAAACAGATATTCCTTACACTGGTTAATCCACAGGGAATAAGCCTAGCATCAACAATTGCTCAAATCTCTCCAGATAAAACATTCAGTGCTGAGTTCAAGTTGAGAGAATCAAAACTTGCTGTCGAGGGGAAATGGGCTATCCGTGCAGAATATGCTGATAGCACAATTGAGGGTGACGTACCAACAGATACATACTTTGATGTTGTAAAGTCTCTATCCTTACCAGTACCAGAAGATGATGATAAGGTAGAACAGTTGGAGCTAAGGGTTCAGGCAAGACAGATCAAGGACCTTGTAATTTTGCGTGTAAGGAATATGGGTGACAGCACTGTTGATGTTTATACTCTTAACATATCGCTCAAGGATTCTTTGCTCAATGCATCGAGAGGACCCAAGCAATGGGATAAGGAGAGTGATATCAACACCGCAACCTTTTCAACTTTAACAGACCCTATACGTCCTGGCTACAAGCAATATTTCTTGCTTAGAATTTCTGATATTGGATTTATCATTGAGTGGAAGGCTTTTAGCAATGATGGTAACATATTCGCAAACGGTTTGGTCACGCCGCTTGTAAGGTAAAGTGATTTAAATGGAGGAGCTGAATGCAGTGTCTACAATTGTGATGAAGACATAGACAGAAAACCCTTTTACCGCCTGTTCTTCAATCAAGTACATGGCTGGAAATAAAGCGATTTATGCAATAGCAGTAGCGGTCTTTGCAGGGCTTGCACTTGTTAGCGCAACTAACTATATGCAGAACGATACTAGCATAGATAGCATTGATAATGAAGCGTTTGCGCAGAGCGTAATAGGCATAAGACAAAATGTGATCACTGTCACTGGATCAGCATTCAAAGATGTAGAACCGGATCAGGTTGTCATTAGTTTTGGTCTAGAGACACAAGGATTAACTGCGGATCAGGCAACTGCCTTGAATGCCGAAACGATGAACAAGGTTGTGGATGCTGTCAAGGCAACTGGTATAACAGAGAAGGAGATAAGCACCTCACGCTTCAACGTATTCCCAAACTATGACTCAACTGGAAGGATAATTACAGGCTACACCACATCCAACATAATTTCTGTAAAGACAAAAATGCTGGACAAAACAAGCCAGATAATAGATGCTTCAGTTGAGGCAGGTGCTAACAGAGTAGAGAATGTTTATTTCACCCTATCTGATGAGATGCAGAAGCAACTCAGGGATCAATTGATTGGAGATGCGATCAAAGATGCACAGAATAGGGCAGCAAAAGCATTGCAACCATTGAATAAGCAGATAATTGGTGTCAAGAGCGTATCACTATCGGATTTTGGAATTCCTGGTCCAGTACTGGTTTTTGAAAGGATGATGATGAAGGAAGGAATTCCTTCAACACCGATATTCACGACCGAGCAACAGGTCAGCATGAGCACTACAGTGATATTCCTGATAGATTAAAAATCCACACATTATTTTTTATTAATTGATCATAATCAAGATTATCATGCAATAATTGCTGGAATAATGTTTAATACTTTCACCATCGTAAATAAGGCAATGAGTGTGGCTGAGAGTAAGGTCAGTATTGCCAGCAAACATACGGTTGGTGTAATAAGACCCAACAAAAAATTATTTCCAGGATATCCTGACATAGGTGGACTTCATGGAACATGTCCAAGATGCAATAACGGTAAATTGGAGAAATCTGATCAGGGTAAATATGTAAAAACGCGATATGGCAAACATGTTGAACTGGTAAATAGACACTTTTATCGCTGCAACAACCCTTCATGCGGTTATGAGAATGTCGCTGTAGTAATATCTATGCCATAATTGAGCAAATTAGAAGATATCCAACACAATTTTTTCTTATAATAACTATGATAAATACTGAATAAGAATGTGTCAAGTTTCAACAAGACATATCATGAGAACTGGCGAATATCAAAATCGCAAATACTTGGAATGACAGTTTAATTTAATTATTCTAGTACAAGTATCTAAATGGACAAAAGAGTGATCCTTCAATAACATATTAGCATTTAGATACTTGTATCATAAAATCCTTTAGTATCTGCGGGCTAGGAGTAAAATGGATATGGTAATGAACAAGTTGCTAATACCAAGCATTCTGGCAGCAACAGTTCTGGTAGCGGGAATATTTGCATTCATACCAGTAAACAAGGTAAGCACAGTTCATGTAACACTTGAAGAACAATTGGGTGACAGATGGATATCAGGAAATCTCTTTGACGTTATTACAGCAGACACAGACTTTAACCTCTCAGAGGAGAGCGATGAGCCTCAATTCAACATAGAAGGCGGATATCTATTCATAGATATATCGGGTACGGGAACGGTGACGCTATACTGCGATCAAAATAACAATGACGCAGATGACGCTGGTGAAGTTCTAGCACAGCGTACAACAGACGGAGTTGACCTGCTAGACGCGCCAGAGATCCCATTCGAGCCCTGTAACTTCTTAAGGTTAGAAATCTCAGGCACAGATGGCGCTGGTGAAACAGTTGACGTATACTACTTGGTACAGGTCACGGGTGATGTATAGCTAAAACTTTGTTTATAATCACAATCTTCATTCTCGCTAAAGTTTAACATTAAACTCTCTTAAATGGTAAGGGTAATAAGCTAATCAAAGATTTTCCTATTCAGCGGGATTGGTCTAGCGGTCAGGACATTGGCTTCCCAAGCCAATTGCGCGGGTTCGAATCCCGCATCCCGCACATTTTTACTAGTAAGCTTTTTTAGGCAGTATTTGCATTATTATTGTAATGGTAGTAAAGAGTAAGCAGCTAACAAAACGTGCGATCTATGTGTACTTGCCATCAGTAGCAAAAGCAAACCATTGGAAGCAACTTGCTGAGAAATCCAAAGTATCAATTTCTAAATTCGTTGTAGAACATGTTGAAAATTCTCTTACCCAGGAAGATAAGAAAGGATATCCTTCTAGAGCTGAGATGATAAAGCAGCTGAAGGAGAAGGATGAGGAGATCGAGAAGCTACAACAGGAGAACAGACTTGTGAAGATGCTTGCAGACAATCTTGATAGAGAATTGAAGCACTACCGTGCAAGACCATTTCTTGAGGAAGAGTTTTCGGGTGTTAGAGCGTATGATAAAGAACTAGTTGTGTTGCTAAAGGAAAGGAAGGTAATAGACAGCGATCATTTGCTGAAAGAACTAGGCATAAAGCCCAAAGAGACGGATCTGGTTAAAGCTATCAATAGACAGCTTCAAAATCTACAAACCTTCGGACTTGTGATCCCAACGCCAAGAGGGTGGAGATGGAATGGATAGCCCATTAAGTACGCCTATATCTGGTATAGTAGTAAGACAAGCAACTAGCGACGAGCAATTTATTCAGGAATTCATGAGGGACTGTAAGGATAGAGACTTTACACCTGAAACCATTCGAAAGTACTGCAGAGCAGTAAAAATGTTCATGCAGTTCGTGAAGGCTAGGAATGGAGCCGTCACTGAAATTGACAAATATATCTTGAGAGATTTCATCCATTATAGAAGGGAGAATGGCATTGATCAATATACCATCGAAGGTGAGTTTACTGGTCTATCCGCATTCTATGGCTTCCTTGTATTCGAAGGGTACTGTGCGAACAATCCCATCGTGGAGGTGAGGAAGCGCTACTTGAGAAGATACAAGGTTTCAAAGGGAGAATCCCCTAGGAAGCTGATCAGTGTAGATGAAATGAGCGTGTTTCTGAATTCCATCCTTAACATAAGAGATAAGGCTGTATGCGTTTTATTGGCTAAAACAGGAATAAGAAGGTCGGAACTTATTGCTATCGATTTGCAGGATGTGAACTGGCGAGATCAGTCAATTACTCTGAAGAGCAAAAGGTTCAAGAAGAGGTCCAACAAGGAAGTGTTCTTCGATGATGAATGTACTAGAGCGCTGAAAAGATGGCTCTCTGTAAGGTCAACGATGGACGTAAAGTCAGACGCATTATTTGTTGGGGAGCATGGTGAAAGACTAAACAGAAACGGCGTATACACACTCGTTACTAAATACGCTGAAAAGCTTGGACTACATAAACCAGATTCCAACAGGATAGAAGATCATTTTTCACCACATAACTTCAGGCACTGGTTCACGACACATCTGATAAGAAACGGAATGCCTAGAGAGTATGTTAAGGAGCTTAGGGGGGATGCTAGGAGAGAGGCTATTGACATCTATCATCATATAGACAGAGAAGAGCTACGAAAGATGTATCTTACATGCATACCACAGCTAGGAATTTAATGTGTGGAAGACAGTTTCAGGGCAAGGCAAGAGGATCCTGGGAAGTTCTTACATGCATACCACAGCTAGGAATTTAATGTGTGATTATACCATGAGTGAACTAGAAAGCGAGAAAGACTATTACATTATACTTGGTGTCTACAGAGAAGCCAGTAATGAAACGATCAGGAAAGCTTACAGAAGGTTAGCGTTAAAGTACCATCCTGATAGGAACAAGGATCCTGATGCGGAAGAAAGGTTCAAGGAGATTTCAGAAGCATATTCAGTCCTATCAGATGATGGCAAGAGAGCTCTATACGACTGCTACCTTTCTTACCTGGATATGCTCAGGCGCAAGGAGTTGGAGAAGGAGCTCAAGAAGAAGGCGAGGATTACAAAAGGACTGGTATTCAATATCTGCCTTGCATGGCTTCTCGCATCTTTCTCCTCATCACTACTTTTCTATTACATTACAAACAGCGAACATGGAGGTTGTGTAGCAATGCCAACAATAATTCAGAGAGCGCTCTGCAATATAGCATTCTACATCTTCACACTTGACCAATCAAGCATTTTTGTCGGTTTGATACTTTCATCTGCATTTGTTGCTACTATGATCACTCTGCGGAAGTGGAGAGCGTTAGAACGGATTGGGCTGAGTGTAATAGCACTCTTTCTCCTTGCAGTGGTTATTATTCTGCTGCTGCCGTGGATAGCTATAGTGATGTCAGCGATTGGAAAGTTCATTTGATCTTAGTTTTTCCTGATGCTGTACGAACCATTCGTCACGTAATAATGGAAGTTCATATTCCTCCTCTTCTTTTGCTTTAATTTTCGCTTCCTCTTCTTTTTCCTTCTGTTTCTGTTCCAGAATACTCCTGTACTCCTTCAATCTCTTCTCAACATCGAACCTGATATCCTTCCCTCTGTTCTTTGCCCTCAGCTGTCCTTCCAATGTTCTGATTATGTGCTGAATCCTCTTTACCCCAGTTAGACTTAACCCAAGCTTGTTTTTCAGATCTGAACGGTCATACCTGCCCTTGTCCCTTACTCCTCTGTACAAAATCCCCTCTTTGCTATACAGTATTACTGGATGAGAGGTTGTTATCTTCGTATCTTTGATAAAGGCATACCTGTTCCTCAGCTCCTTAAGGTGCGTTTTGTTTATGAAGCATGCCTCGCTCCCATGCCTTATGACCAGCCTTGTGACGCCATATACTCTAGCTTTAATGTGATCCTTGTATGCGCACTGGACTCCTTTCCTGCGAGTGAAGAGTCCCTCCCTACCACACTTTGGGCACGTGAGCCTCCTCTGCTTCCTGTCTACCTGTCTGGCAACATTTTCTACAGAACAGTAATACTTCGCTTTGCCTCTCCTGTAATGATAGATAAAATGGGTTTGCTTTCCATTTGAAATCTTGATTACAGGTTTGCCTACGTTGTCACACACAGGGCATATCCGATAGGGAGTATCGATGCCCATCTTCCTTAGGAGTAGTAATGCTTCCTTCTTCTTCTTATAATCCCCTGAACGGAGCATCTTAAGCAGGTGTGGAAGAGATGCTTCAGTGATTGCATTTTGCACAGACAATCTTGTACATATCCAGGATATAATTACTGAAGTTTAACGGTATGTAAGGCACTTTTACGTTTGAATTGCAGATCTTATTCTTATCACATGCGATCTCGCTAGTGATCTATGCGTCGGAGCAAACATGGCAGTTAGAAAATTGTGACTAGTCTTTATAACCCGTTAAACTTCAGCAAATTATCGTATTTGTTACGCAAACTATCATATAGTATGATGAATGATATCTCACCCTATAGGCTTGACGATTATGAAGAACTGATAGGTAGATTTGAGAAGGCAAAGCTGGAACCCAGCCGTGTACTCTTAAAGGTATCCTCAAGATGGTATGCCTTGCCCAAAGATGATTCCCTAATCAAAGCACTAGGAAGGTTACGTGCTGGGCAAAGAATAGCGATCCTGAACCTTGACGGAATTCATCGAATAAGGATCGAAGGAGGAGTCCCAGATGATTGAGTTCGTCCATTTACCTTTATTCACTTTACTGGCATCGCTTTCATTGTTCCATGTGGGAGAATATGCTGATCTTTTTACAGCTTCTTCCCTGATCGCATCTGCCTTACTCCTGCCCTACCTGATAGCAAGAAAGATGGTCTCAAACAAAATAAGCATGTGTTGGTTTACTCTTACCAAGCTTGGAACGCCTTTTGCTTCTGCCACAATCGTTCTTGCTGGAGTATCTTTAACTTTGCATCGTCTTCCAGACCCTGCTTACTACCTTCTGGTCATAGGTATTCCTACAATCTTTGTATGTGCATCAGTGATGAAGGTCTTTATGGCAAAAGAGGATGAACTGTTATCATTAGAAAGCAAGAACCAAACCAGCCGATCCTTAGCGAAGGTGAAGAAACAGAAACTCGATATCATAGGCTTTGGGGATGATGGTAGTGGATATGGCATACTAGCTGATGAAAGAATCCATATTGCAATATTTGGAGAGACCGGCTCAGGAAAGAGCGAGACCATCAAGTTGTTGATAAAGCAGTGTATCCTTCGTGATGAAGGATTTATGCTCATTGATCCTCATGGAATGCTTGCTAGGGATGTCTTGTCATTAATTCCAACAGAAAAGTGGGATAACGTGATCTACATCAACCCCAACACATCTATGTGGTATGCTGGAGTGATCAAAATAAATCCACTAGAACACAAAACAGCTGAAGACAGATACATTGTAGCAATGTCTTTCGTAAATGCATTAAGAAATCTATACAGAGAATCATGGGGTGATAGATTGGAAGCAATATTAAGAAATGCAGCAAATGCACTTGTTGAAGTAGAAGGTTCGACGTTAAGAGATATGCGTATGCTCATAACAGATTCAAAGTTCAGGAAAGAGTTTCTGACAAAGATAGCAAGTACCGATACGATACACTTCTGGAACGAAACATTTGACAAGCTGTATAGGAAGGATGCTGGCGGTGCTGCCTATAACAAATTAGACAAGATATTAGCCACACCATTAGTTGCTGCAATGCTTGATGCCCCTAAATCAAGTATAGATTTTTCTGACATCATTAAATCTGATAAGTTTGTAGTAGTTGACCTTGGTAGTGGTACATCAGATGACATAGCTTCTTTCTTGGGCTCGATAGTTATGCATATGCTGTATGTTGAGGCAAAGAGGAGGATTGACAGGCTCGAGTCGTTAGATAAGCCATTCTACCTGTTCATCGATGAAGCACATCTATTTTCATCCTTTGCAATTAGAGAAGTTTTGAATACATTAAGAAAGTTCAATATCAAGGTAACATTAGCCACACAAACCATAAACGCATTTTCTAGCAGAGTAGCAAATGAAATACCAGCATTATGTAGAACAATCATCTGTTTCAAGTGCGACAGAGAGACAGCAAACATGTTCAAGGATTTACTTCCTATAAGTGTGGAGGAATTGATATCGCTTTCATTGCACACGTTTTCATTTTATTCTCAAGGCATTCCCCCAGCACTTGGAATAGGCAGGACGAGGAAGATGGTGGGCACGCATAGCGAATGGAAGGAGTTAGCAAGGCTTAGTGTAGAACGGTACGGAGAAGCAGTTTTGTTGGACAGGTACATGCCGAGCAAAAGGTCGGCAAAGACAGATCAGACAGCTAGAGTAGAGGAAGAAAGGAAAAGGCAAGTCGAAGTTGAAGACTTGCTACCCAATATTCAGCAAGTGAATGACATACAAACCCTCTACAATATAGTCTATACACTGAGTACGCTATACACGAATGACAAGCGTAGGAGAGGCAAGATATCAAGGAAGTTAGGAATGTATGGTCAGAAGTGGGCAATAGCAGGGATCAATATGATGATTGGTGACGTCTACGAGTGTTGCTTTGGACGAGGAGAGCCTGATGGAAAGCCAAAGTCTGTCATATACGCGAGACATCCAATAGCTGTGAAGTTAGTACGGCTGAAGGTAACCTACTCTGGAGGGAGGAATGTCAAGGGTCATAAATATGTATACAGTTTTCTCGCTAGTAGGGATGCGAAGGCAGAGGTTGAATGGGCAAGACAGCATAAACTGGAAGAGATATGGCTTATTGTAATTAACATATCAAACCTGAAGTGGATATTCAATGGACTGGTTAAATTTAATGAAAATGTAACGATAAGGGATTACAGCGATGTACCCGATGTGAGACACTGATGCTGAGCAGAAAAGAGAGGGAGTTTTTGAATAATCCAGGAAACTTCAGTAGTCAGCAGAGAAGATACTTGAGATGGAGAATAAGAAAGAAGTTAAAGATACTTGCTAGTGATCTAAAGATAATGTTATCGAACTGCGATGTAACTGGAATTCGAATACAAGAAATACTGGATGCAATTGAAATACAAGACCAAAAGGAGCAGCTGCAGAATTCTGAGACCAAAGTGTTTGAGAATTCCGATACGTCTGAAAATACTCAAACGCATGATGATGTATTACATGCACTAGAGAACTGGTGAAATGCGCATAATGAATGTTACAAGATAATGTTACACGATATGTTACACCCTTTATACTAGCTTCGCTATTCTTGTTTGAGTAACATTCTTTGTGTAACATTTCTTTTGCTGATTCTAGCTGTATCGGTCTTTTTTCTAACCTGAGGTCAGCTTCATGCTATTGAAGAATCCCTATGCTCAGTTCCTCGCATACTCCCCTCTTTTGTATGTGCGTTAACCAGTTCTACAGTGGCAAGGGTTCGTATGACTCATGTAATGCTCATGATGATTGTAATGTTGACCTATGGCTTTCTTTTTGTAAGTCTTGCTTGGATGTTATCCTATGATTTCATTGAATTGTAGTAGGATGTACTAATCAGCTTATGATGCTCGTATATTTCAATCTATTATTTAGGGTTCCAATTTACTGTCTCCAAACAAGGTTCTTGATTATTGGTTTTTATGAGCAAGTTTTATCTTCTTATTGCACGATTATTAGTTCGCCTAGCGTCATCATTGGCTATGGTTCTGAGATAGGCGATAAGGAATTAGAAAAGTCCTTGGTTCGGTTCTACATTCCATGCAAGAAGATCTTTTTCAAAAATAATGAGGCGTACTAATGTGTAGCACAACAGGTAAAGTTCAACACTTCCAGTAATTAATCAATACAGCTGTTCTGTAGCAATTCTGCTTCATGTCTTGAAGCGCTTTACATATATCAGTTCTGATAGTACATATTATCACAATCCTGCTATGACTGTAAGCTTGTACGATAATTACTTCAAGCTAATGAAAGCATTGCAAGGAGGGGTGTAACAACATAGCAAAAAAGTTACAAAACTCCACAAATACCAATCCATGAAAATATCACTCTTTTTTATCGAATAGTTTTATGTCCTGCGTCTTGACATTAACGACGGATTTATCAAGGTCGTTATAACTTCCAAATAAGACTCTAAACGGATACTCTATGGACTGTACTTCTTTTTGTAGGTCTTTCTTTATGGCTTCACCTAACAAGTATCTGGCAAGTGCAAGAAACTTCTTATCATTATCATCTATCTTAGCAAGAAAATCGTATTTTTCTATCACCTCGTTCTTTGCTTCCTCTAGATCAAAGTTCACAGTCGGTCTTATGAACCCACTTACATCGTCCTCGTAAGTATTTTCGGAAAGTTTTTTGAAAAATATTTTTGGAGTGAAAACTTTTCTATCCCTATAAAAGTAGTAAAGAAACATCTTCCTGAGAGCAGTTTTGTCCTTGAGGAGATCGTAGGCCATGTAGAGATCGTATACGTCTCTAGCCTTTAACCGATCGTAAAGAGCTCTTAGTTTAGTAGCAAGAAGCTCTTCCAAGCTGTATGTTCCCACCTTTATTGATTCGCCAGTATCAAGCGCAAGTCCCCTAGTTAATGATCCCAAGATAGGAAATCTTTCAACATGTGATATCTCGATCTTTATTGGTTGAACAGCTTCTCCAGCCACAGCATTATATTTTGCACGGACGGTAGTCTGTTCGTAACTATGATCATAATTAGTAGCATATGAAGAGTCATGATTCTTTATTGTATCTATAATACTGCTCCTAACTTCCTTGGCATCCTCAAGAACTTCTTCTTTACTACCACTATGATTGAAATCCAGATCTACCGAAAGCCTGCTGAGCTCTCCAAGGTAAAACTTGTTTATTGCGCTACCACCTTTGAGCAGAAGCCTTTGCGCAAGAAATTCGTTTGAATATATAGCATGAATCAAGTGTGTAATCCTGTAATCATGCTCAGCTAATTTTGTATCACCAATACCAATCGCATCAGCCCAGTTCCGCAGAATAGTCTCAGTTATCCTAAGCATGTCTCCAACCCAGGCAATCAACGTTTTCTATTATATTCCACTTTCTGACCTTTTTACCTCTCTTAGGCTGTTTAAAATCCAAAGGATATAGATGTCTGCTCTTTAGGCTCTCAATGGATTCGATAAGCCTCGGTTCAATCTTAAATCCAGCTGATCCTAGTTTTTCCAAAATAAATCCTAACCTCTGTGCTAGCGCCTTGTTTCTGAACCTCTTGAGATAGGAGAGCAACTTTTTAACATTAATTTTTGGCAAGGCCTCCGATATGCTCCTGGTAACCTCATCTATACCCCCACACAGGTCATGCCTATCAATACAATCAAGCATGGTCTTTTCCACGTCTGATACTTTGACATAGGAATCCAGATACTTCTGTTCCTGAAATCCGAACATTATTTCTTTCTTTATGGTTACGAATTTTATGATAGAATTTCCTATTTTAAGAGGTCTTCTCTGTTTGGTCACTGCTACGTTAGTGATAAAAGGTAGCTGATGAGCTATGCCGTGCATATAAGAAGCGCTTTGGTAAGCAACGTAGTAAGGCTCATTACCCATTAATTGATCAAGAATCATGATTGGGTCTGCAGTATACCCTTTGCGTTGATACACTACATCAGGTGATATCACAACGTACTTTCCCTTACCAAATCTTGCAAGCACCCCTTTTCTCGCTAGATTTGCCAGAATGTTTTTCGAATATACGTTTGAAATATCTAGCTGCTCTGAGAGTTTCTCTGGAGTAACAACCCATATCCCTTTTCTTAGGAGTAGAAAGTAGGAATCTTGCTCCATTGGTGAAAGTTCCAGTATTTTGGTTGCTTCTACTGATTCCTTTTGTAGAGCTTCGACCAGTTCTTTTCCCCTTAATTCTATAATCTCTATTCCAAGTTTGTTCAGAGCATCTTTATGTACTGGATCGACTTTCCTGCATAACAAGAACAACTTTGCAGATGGTTCTTTCTTACCAAGAAAAGCTGAAAAACTTGCCAGTCGTCCTACATCTAGACCCGTAATCCTTTCTGCTTTTACTTCAACGAAGTATTGCTTTCCCCGCTTATCCTTAAGTAGGAAATCAACTTGTCCAGCACCAGGAATTCGAACGTCTTGTTTGACGGTAGCTATATCATGATCTATAACTGGCCGTAAATGGTCCAGCACCAATTCTTGCATTTTTAATGCTTTTTTATATGCATTGCGCATGGTACGTCAAATGCATTATGCATATAAAAACCTACACATCCCACGAACTACAACCTCACTGTCTATAGAATATTACATCGTATAGACGACCTCTGCTTTTGTCATTT
>Ga0073934_10002648_pt1 | contig 36267 bp, 27 predicted proteins | sample LarsenN4metaG_FD_76834 | JGI IMG/M metagenome (GOLD analysis project Ga0073934, IMG submission 76834) | Hot spring sediment bacterial and archeal communities from British Columbia, Canada, to study Microbial Dark Matter (Phase II) - Larsen... ... | reverse complement strand
GGCGAGCTTGGCGAGGTCGGCAATCGGGTTGATGGTTCCGACTTCGTTGTTGGCGTGCATGATGGAGATCAGCACGGTGTCGGCGCGAATCGCCTCGGCAACCGCCTGCACCGAAATCATGCCGGTCGCCTCCGGCTCGAGGTAGGTGACTTGCCAGCCGTTCTTTTCCACCTCACGACAGGAGTTGAGCACACACGGATGCTCGATGCGGCTGGTGACGATATGGCGCGGCTCAGAAAAAGTGCCGGCCACACCAAAGATCGCCAGATTGCCGGCCTCGGTGCCGCCGCTGGTGAAGGCGATCTCCTGCGGTTGCGCGCCAAGCGCAGCCGCCAATTTTTCGCGCGCCGCATCAACCGCGACTTTGGCCTCGCGGCCGAAACCGTGAATGCTCGAGGCGTTGCCAAAATGCTCGGTCAAATAAAGCCGCATCGCCTCAAACACTTCCGGCGCCAGCGGCGTGGTGGCGCTGTAATCGAGATAAATTCGGTTCATGGTCGTCTGGTTGCTTGTTCCTGGTCGCTGGTCACTCTTTTTCCAGCAACAAGCAACGAGCAACCAGCTACCAGTTTTAATATACGATCACCTTGTAACTTTATCAAGAGGTTTTTCCACGTCAAAATTCGGGTGTAATGCCTCTTGGATGGAAAACACACAGTCCACCTAAGCCATTACTTGTTTGTCGTTATGACGTTGATTAGCAACTCCTGCCAAGCAAATTTACACACCTGCTTGATCGAATGTTGTATCTTCCTGAAATTTTTCATTTAATCCGGCCGCAAATTGCACTTTGTGCAAATGTGTTTGAGCGATCGGTTGCAGTCTCTGCGCTTTTTTTCACAAAAGCGTCGCATCTTCATCACGAAAGTTTTGGCGAGCGCGATCGCCATGCCAATCTTCAAATGGCATGGTGCTTGCGTAAAACTGAAGTGCAAGATTGCTCGAACCTTCAAAATTAAACTCAAGAGGAGACGCGTGATGAATCAAAAACCAAAAAACTTTCTGAATGCGGTGATGCCGGCGCTGATGCTGGCGGCTGCTTCATTGTTCGCGCAGCCCGGCTATTATTTCGGCCAGAACAAAGTGCATTACAAAAACTTTGACTGGAAAATTTTTCGCACCGAGCACTTTGACATTCATTATTATACCGAAGAGGCCGGGGCCGCGCACGACGCAGCGCGCATGGCCGAGCGCGGCTACGATTATTTGAGCGAGGTGCTCGAACACAAAATCGAAAAGCGCATCCCGCTCGTTCTTTATGCTTCGCTGAATGATTTTCAGCAAACCAACGTCGTGCAAGAGATGCTCGGCGACGGCACCCGCGGCGTTACGGAATCCTTGAAACATCGCGTGGCGCTGCCGATCACCGGCTCGTACCGCGAATTCAATCACGTGCTGGTGCACGAGTTGGTGCATGCGTTTCAATTCGACATCATCTTCAACGGCAAAAGCCAGGCCTCGTTGGCGCGTTTCGATCCGCCGCTGTGGTTTATGGAAGGCATGGCCGAGTATCTTTCCGTCGGGATGGACAACACCACGCGCATGTGGATGCGTGACGGTTTGCTGGCCGACAAGCTGTTGACCGTGGAAAAACTCAACAGCACGTTTGACATTCGGGTGTATCGCCTCGGCGAATCGTTGTGGAATTTTGTCGGCGAAACCTACGGCAAAAAGAAAGTCGGCCAAATTCTCAAAACCGCCGTCAACTTCGGCAATGTCGAGCGCGCATTCAAGACGCAGATCGACATGGATTTCAAACAACTCACGCCGGCCTGGCATGAAGCCGCGCGCCGGCAAGCGCTGCCGGTCGATAGCACATTGCAAAGTCCCGGTCAAATCGCGCAGCAGATCACCAGTCAGGAAGGCTATTTCCATCGCATGAACCTCGTGCCGGCGGTCAGTCCGGATGGCAAGCGGATCGTGTATGTCGCCAACAAAAATTTGACCGACGAAATTTACTTGCTCGAGCAAAAACGCGATGGAAAATTCGAGGATCGCCGGCTCATTCGCGGCGGGCAAAGCCGTGATTTCGAGTCGCTGCGATTTTTCGATACGACCATCGGTTGGTCGCGAGATGGTAGCCGCATCGCCTTTGTCTCCAAATCCGGCAAAGATGATGCGATTTACGTGATGGACCCCGCGAGCGGCGTGATCATGCACAAATTGACCTTCGCGGAATTGAACGGCCTGGTCTCACCGAGCTTTTCGCCCAAAGGCGACGAGCTGGTTTTTGTCGGCATCTCCGGCGGCCGCTCTGATTTGTACACCGTCGATCTCGCCGACAAAAAGCTGCGGCGCTTGACCCAGGATCGTTTTTCGGAATTGCATCCGCAGTGGTCGCCCGACGGTAAAGCGATTGTCTTTGCGACCGACCGCGGCGCCGGCACCGACGAAAGCAAACTGCTCTACGGCGATAATGATTTGGCGGTTTATGATTTTGCGACAAAAGAAATCACCCTGCTCACGGAATTGTCCGGCGACGCGATCAATCCGCAGTGGTCGGCAGACGGCAGTGAAGTCGCCTTCGTTTCGGATCATCAAGGCATTCCGAATATCTATCGTCTCAACGTGGCCGCGAAACAAATTGCACCGATCACCACGCTGAAAACCGGCGTCGCGGGAATCACCGAAACGACGCCGGCGATGAGCTGGTCAGCTGATGGCCGCGTGATCGTGTTCTCGTCGTTCGTGAAAGGAAGCTGGCAGCTCTTTCGTATGGAATTGCCCTCGTCCACGCCAACGGTGTCGTACAATGTCGATGAAGTTACTTCTGGAAATGGCAAGGACCAAGATGCAAATTGCCCTTTGCCCCCTTGCCCTTTGCTTTGGCTGCCGGCGATCCCTGACTTCAACAATTTATATGCCGGTTATAATTTGGCGAGTCCTGATTCCATCGAGCCGCGCAAATATAGCAGCACGCCGAAACTCGATGGCATCGCGCTTGGCGCCTTGTTCGGCGGTTATTTCGGCACAGTCGGCGGGTTGCAGCTTTCTTTCAGCGACATGATGAGCAATCACAACATCGTTCTTTCACTCGGTTTGACCAGAGACATTCGCAACACTGATATCGGCGTCGGCTATTTGAATCAAGGGCATCGTCTCGGCTACGGATTTGAGACGTTCCAACAAAGAAATGCCTATGGTGTGTTCGCCGCGCCGACCGCCAACGGCTTTGTGACCCAAACCTATCGCGGCGTCAACGGCTTCGCCTACTATCCGTTCAGCCGTTTTTCGCGGCTTGAAGTGAGCGCCGGTCTGACGCACGTGAGCCAGGATTTCGTCGTCGAGAGTTTGGATTTTTCGAATGGCAAGATTCGCCGCGACAAGCAGGATTTGGGCGGCGTGAGTTTCGGTCAGGTGGGCGCGGCGCTGGTTTATGACAACACGGCTTATGGCCCACTCGGCCCGATCAGCGGGCGCCGCAGCCGCATCGAGATTCAACGCGCCACGAATGATTTCAAGTTTACGACGGTGATTGCGGATTATCGCAAATATTTCAACGTCAACAATCGTTCGGTGCTGGCGTATCGTCTGCTCGGCGGCGCGAGTTTCGATCGCGACGCGCAAGTGTTCCGCATCGGCGGGGCGTACACCTTTCGCGGCACGGACAGGGCTGATCTGCTCGGCACCAATTTTCTCGTGCAGAACATCGAGTATCGTTTTCCGCTGCTGCCGTTCCTGCCGCCAACCGCTGATTTCTTGAGCGGCGTGACGTTTGCGGATGCTGCCGCGGCGTGGGGCATCGACGTGCCCGGTTTGATTAAAGAGAAATTTCAGCCGTTCTCCACGCAAGGCGGTTTTCACCTGCAAGACCTGGCCGGCGCCTTCGGCCTCGGCGCGCGGCTCAATCTCGGTTACTTGAGCTTGCGCTACGACGTCGCCTGGCCGACGGATTTGAAGAACATCAGCAAGCCGGTTAAGATGTTTTCTATCGGCACTGATTTCTGATGCCTGATTGCTGAAATTTGCCTCCTTTCCTTCCTCCTCAAGGGCGAGCAGATGGCTCTGCGAATTGGAGCCGTCTGCTCTTTTTATTTTAGAAAAACCAAAAATAATACTTGCTTTTTTGCAAGTCCTGTAACAGATTATCCCCGCTTTACCCCACACTTTTAAATATCAAATCGTACTTTTTAAATCTTTGGCTGTGTAAACTTGGAGAAGACCGCCATGAAACCTCCTGCCGTTCAAACTCGCGTTCTGCTTTTCATCGCGCTCGTGTCGAGCCTGCTTTTTCCAATCCAATTGTTGACCCAAGACACGAAAGCTTTGTTGCGTTTCAGCATTTCATTTCCAAAAGAAAAAAGCCCAACCCCACTCGACGGCCGCGTGCTGTTGATGCTCTCCGCCGACAGCACGCAGGAGCCGCGTTTTCAGATCAGCGATGAGGCGGAAACGCAGTTGATTTTCGGCGTCAATGTTGATGGCCTGAAACCCGGGGAAGCCGCCAGCATCGACGGTTCGGTTTTGGGTTATCCGGTAAAAAGCCTCGCCGGGATCGAGCCGGGTTGGTATTGGGCGCAGGCGCTGCTGCATCGCTACGAGACGTTTCATCTTAAAAATGGCCATACCGTGAAATTGCCGATGGATCGCGGCGAAGGCCAGCAATGGAATCGCGCGCCGGGCAATCTTTACAGCGCGCCGAAAAAAATGTGGATCGATCCGAGCAAAAACGCGATCGTTAAAATTACGCTCGACCAGGAAATTCCGCCGATTGAGCCGCCGAAAGATACCAAATATATCAAGCACATCAAGATGCAAAGCAAGCTGTTGACGGAATTTTGGGGACGGCCGATGTATCTCGGCGCCTGTGTGTTGTTGCCGGAAGGTTTTGACACCCATCCGCAAGCGCGCTATCCGCTGGCGATTTTTCACGGCCATTTCCCGCACACTTTTGGCGGCTTTCGCGAGACGCCGCCGGATCCGAATCTCAAACCGGATTACAGCAAACGCTTCAATATTCACGGCTACAACAAAATTGTGCAGGAGCATGCGCATCAATTTTACAAGGATTGGACCGGCCCCGATTTTCCACGGATGTTGATTATTGAGATTCAACACGCCAATCCGTATTACGACGACTCGTATGCGGTGAATTCCGCCAATCTCGGACCGTACGGCGATGCGATTACCTACGAGCTGATTCCGTTTGTCGAAAAGCAATTTCGCGGCATTGGGCAAGGTTGGGCGCGTTTTCTTTATGGCGGCTCGACCGGCGGGTGGGAGGCGCTCGCCGCGCAGGTTTTCTATCCCGACGAATACAACGGCTGCTGGGCGGCGTGTCCAGATCCGATTGATTTTCGCGCTTATACCATCGTCAATATTTATGAGCACGAGAACGCTTATTATGTCGACAGCAAATTCAAAAAAACACCGCGGCCGGGCCGGCGCAATTATCTCGGCGAGGTCGGCGCCACGCTGGAAGAAATGAATCATCGCGAGCTGGTGCTCGGCACCAATTCGCGCTCCGGCGATCAGTGGGACATTTGGCAGGCGGTGTATTCGCCGGTTGGCGCCGATGGCTATCCCAAACCGATTTGGGATAAATTGACCGGCAAGATCGATCGCTCGGTGGCCGAATATTGGCGTGAGAATTATGATCTCGGTTACATGATCAAGCGCGATTGGCCGAATTTTGGAAAAAAACTGCAAGGGAAGATTCACATTTATTGCGGCGACATGGACAACTATTATCTCAACAACGCCGTTTATCTCGTCGAAGACATTTTGAAAAACACCAAAGATCCGTATTACGACGGGGAGGTGGATTACGGCGACCGCGCCGAGCATTGCTGGAACGGCGATCACGAGCGGCCGAATGCGATTTCACGCTTGCGCTACCATCAAATGCACGCGCCGAAAATTTTGGCGCGCATTCGCAAAAGCGCGCCGCCGGGGGCGGATACCACGAGCTGGAGGTATTAAACAGAAAAACGGCCGGGTTGGTTTTGGTGGGGCTAAATGAAGGATGAAACTTGAGAGCGCAAATCAAACTTTTTCCAACAGCTCGAAATATCTTTCACGAGACATGCCGGCAGAGTTGAGATTAGTTTTGATATGTGTAACTGGCACTTCTTTTGGACTGGTTTTAATGACGAGTGGCCGTTTGACACCAAGTTTGGTCATCATGATGTGATCTCCACGCTGACGAGCGATTCGAAACCCATCAAGTTCAAATACCTTGATTAACTTGTCATGATGCACCGGTGTCAGCTTAGGCATAAGAGGCGGCCTCAAATGAACGTTGAAGAGTCGTTTTCATCGTCTTAATCGGTCGGCGGGGAATCCAGTGCTCTCCGACTTTTTTGAAGCCAGCTTCTTCCAATACTTCGGTGGTGGTGCCTAAAGCCTCACAGCCTTCAAAGAAAACATTCAAGGCTTCTTTAATGCTCTCTTCCGCCTCCTCCAAGGTATCGCCAAAACTTGATACTTGTAGCTGCGAGCACAAAGCGACAATCATCTCATCTTCTTCAAAGTATTCAATATTAAGTTCCACTTTCATAATTTGTCTCCAACGTTAGAAGTTTCTTGGCTACGAGAATATACGCATTTCATCTCACGTGGTCAAGGCCAATTTTCTCCGCTTTATGAACCAACTTCTACAAGCTAAATTCCACCTCGGCTTCATCTGGTCCGCTCTCGGTATTGCGATCTTCGGCGGTTTTGCCATCGGCGCGCATCTCGTTGCCGTCATTGGTTTGGATTTTCCGCTGGGAAAAGGATTTTACAGCTTTATTCAGCTTCACGGCCATCTGCAGCTTGTCGGCTGGGCCGGATTGTTTATTATCGGCATCAGCTTGCATTTCATTCCGCGTTTGGCCGGCATCCCGCTTGCGCAGCCGCATTGGGTTCCCCGCATACAATTTTTGATGGCAACCGGCCTCATCTTACGCGCGATCTTTCATAGTATTCTGCCGTATGTGCCAGCGCCTACCGTTTTTCAAATTCTTTCGATCATTGTTGCGATTTCAGGTTGGCTCGAGTTGGCGGGAATAGCCAGTTACATTGTTCTCGTGCGGCGTTCTCTTCGCGCGGTTCGCCAAACCAGCAAAGAACGTCCGGCCTTGCAATCGGTGAAACCATATTTTGCGATGATGTTTTCGGGCTGGCTGATTTACGCCGGTTTAAATGCCATTCTACTCGTTGACATGGCCATAACCGGCGCGGTGACGGTCAAGCAGCCGTGGGATGATTTTGCGATCAATCTTTTCATCGGCTTGGTTTTGCTGCCGGTGGCGTTCGTGTTTTCCGTTCGGATGTTCCCGCTGTATTTGCGGCTGCCGGCGCCGGATTGGCCTGTGCGCCAAGTTGGCTTGACTTATCTGATTTTCTTTTTGCTGCAAACCATTCCAAACGCGCCGCCGGTTTTGCGCGCAGCGCCGGAAACGGCGTTTTTTGTTTCAGCCGCCGGCCAGTGCGGGAAAAGCGCGGTCATTTTTTATTTCATTTGGAAGCTCGATGTTTTGCTGCGCCGTGGCGCGCCGTGGACGGTGAATCGCGTTTTCGAGCCCGGTCCGGAACGCCGGCCGACGCGCGATGGATTGCCGGATTATGGCGAATTTGGCCGATTCGAGCGCCTGTTGTATGCCGCGTATTTTTGGCTTCTCTGCGGCGCCGTCTTGGAATTACTGACGGGATTGGCGGTGTTATTGAATTGGGAGCCTGCCCTGCCAAAGCCCCTAGGCAGGTCAGGGATGGAAGTGAGCACCGATGCGATTCGGCATGTTTATCTGCTCGGGTTCATTACGCTGCTGATTTTGGGCATGGCCGTGCGCATGATTCCCGGATTCATTCAGAAAAAATTGGCTTCTGCCAAACTGGTGGATTATACATTTGGGTTGGGCAATCTGGCGGTTATTGGCCGCGTTTTGCCGCTTCTTATCCCTGCTGTTCTATTGGAAAAAATCCCCTTCATGGTTTTCGTTTCGCAAGCGCTCTTCGCGCTGTCGGGAATTTGGGGTTTGGCGGCGATTTGTTGTCTGGCGGTGAACCTGCGGCGCACGGCAAAAATATGAAATGGCTTAACACCAAACGTGGACAAAGCCGCCATTTCAAGCACGTATGAAATACTTGCAAATTTGCTTAGGCTCGCTTATGTTATATTTATAGTATTGCACCAGTAAAACTATCACAACCGCTAAGATTCTTAAACCACGAAGACACCAAGACACCAAGAAAAATTAAACTTTGTGTCTTCGTGTCTTGGTGGTAAAATTTGGTTGCGGCTTCACGTCGCGTTACGTTATTGGTTGCAAAAGATTTCATTTATCTCAAATACTTTAAGCTAAAGACAAGGTGAATTGCAATGAAAACGCGTCATTTACTCGTTGGAATTTTGATCGGCATTGCCGTCGGTTTGATCTTAACCAGCACGCTGAGTAATTTTGTGGATGCACCAAAATCCATTCCGGGCAAAGACACGCCGGTTCGGGGATTGGCGCCGACGAATGCCGTGGCGGAAGATACCGCGCTGTTGCCGGACGAGCGCAACACCATCAACGTCTTTCAAGAAGTCGCGCCGTCGGTCGTCTTTATAACCAGCAAAGCGGTGCGCCAGGGATTTTTCTTTACCGACACGTACGAAGTTCCGGCCGGTTCGGGGAGCGGCTTCGTCTGGGATAACCAGGGCCACATCGTCACAAATTTTCACGTCATCGAAAACGCCAGCACCTTGACGGTCACGTTGAGCGATCATTCTTCTTATGAAGCGGAGGTGGTTGGCGCCGAGTCGAGCAAAGATATCGCCGTCTTGCGCATCAAAGCGCCGAGCAGCAAATTAAAGCCGGTGCGAGTCGGCTCGTCGGCGAGTTTGCAAGTCGGCCAAAAAGTGGTGGCGATCGGCAATCCGTTCGGACTGGATCAAACGTTGACGACCGGCGTGGTCAGCGCGCTGGGCCGTGAGATCAAAGCCGGCAATGGCCGCACGATTCAAGACGTGATTCAGACCGACGCGGCGATCAATCCGGGCAATTCCGGCGGCCCGCTGCTCGATTCACGCGGGCAGTTGATCGGTATCAATACCGCAATTATCAGCCCCAGCGGTAGCAGTGCAGGAATCGGTTTTGCGGTGCCGGTGAATACGGTCAATCGCATCGTGCCGGAACTTATTCAATATGGCCGCGTGAGCCGGCCCGGTCTCGGTATCCAGGTTGTCAGCGATGCGATTGCGCGACGCGCCGGCATCACGGGCGTGATCATCGGCGACGTGCCACGCGGCAGCGCCGCGGCCAAAGCCGGTCTTCGCGGCCTGCGGCGCGATCGTTTTGGTGAAGCCTATGTCGGGGACGTCATCATCGGGATCAATGACAAGACGGTGAGAAATTTCGGCGAGCTTGGCGATGTGCTGGAGCAATATAAAGTCGGCGACATTGTGACGGTCAAAATTCTGCGCGATGGCGAGCAGAGAAGCGTTCGCGTGCAGTTGCAGCAGATTTAGCCCTCAATTTTGTCCAGCAATTCGCGAATTTTATAGGCCAGCAGCGATGGCGAAAACGGCTTTTGCAAAAAGTTCAAATTGGTATCCGGCGAGGCGCCGTGCCGGGTGAGCGTGTCGTCGGAATAACCTGAGATGAATAAAACTTTCATCTCGGGACGGGTGGCGCGAAGCTGATCGGCGACCGCCCGGCCGCTCAAACGCGGCATTACCACATCTGTGACCAGGAGATCGATGGATTCGCCCGGACGAGACCGGACCAAATTCAGCGCTTCGTCGCCATTGGCGGCAACGAGGACGTTATAGCCTTGCTCGCGCAACATGCGAGTCGCGACTTCCCGCACTGTTGGCTCATCTTCCACCAGCAGCACGGTTTCGTTTCCTTGCGGCAACGCCCCGGCGTGATCGTGTTCTGGCGTCGCGCCGGCCATCTCGTCGATGCGCGGCAAATAAATCCGAAACGTGCTGCCCTTGCCGAGAGCGCTTTCGACTTCGATGTGCCCGCTATTTTGTTTGATGATGCCGTAACAGGTAGCCAAACCGAGACCGGTGCCTTTGCCGACTTCTTTGGTGGTGAAAAACGGTTCGAATAAATGGCTTTTGGCCTCCTCCGTCATACCCAGCCCGTTGTCGCGCACCGTGAGCAAGACATAGTCGCCGGGCGACAGCTCCGCCGAGTGAGGGGAAATTTTTTGATCGACTGTCACATTCTCCGTTTGCAAAACCAGCTTACCGCCTTCGGGCATGGCGTCGCGGGCGTTGACCGCAAGATTGACAATCACCTGCTCGATTTGTCCGGCCTCGACTTTGACCAACCCGATATCCGAAGAGGGCGCAATCACCAGCTCGATATCCTCGCCGATGAGACGGCGCAGCATTTTGTCGAGATTCATCAGCAAGTCATTCACATTGAGAATACCGGGCGCGATGATTTGTTGGCGCGCGAAGGCCAGCAATTGGCGGGTGAGATTGGCGGCGCGATCCGCCGTCTGCTTGATTTCTTTCAAATCCCGGCGCACCGGATGATCGCGATGCAATTCCAGCATCGCCAGCTCTGTCGTGCCGATAATCGCGGTGAGCATGTTGTTGAAGTCGTGCGCCAAACCGCCGGCGAGCCTGCCGATGGCTTCCAGGCGCTGCGATTTGCGCAGTTGCTCTTCACTGTGCCGCAACGCCTCCTCCGCGCGTTTGCGCTCGGTGATGTCTTCGGCAATGCCGGCAATCCGGTAAACCTCTCCGCTCTTGTCCTTGATGGGAAAGCGGCGATCCCAAATCCAACGCTCCTCGCCGTCGGCTCTGCGGAGACGATATTCTTCGTGCGTCTGCTCGCCGGCAAGCTGCCTGGCCTGCGCCGCAGTCACCCGCTCGCGATCTTCGGGGTGGATGGTCTCCCAAAATGATTGCGGCTGCTGGTATAAACTTTCGCAGCTTCTTCCCCAGATTTCTTCGTAGGCCGGGCTGACGTAAAGTATGGTGGTTTGCTTCGCATCAAACATCCAGAAAACTTCGCGGATGTTTTCCGCCATTTGCCGGAACCGCTCTTCGTTGGCCAGCGCTTGCCGGCGGGCGGAAATATCGCGAAACACCAAAACCGCGCCGGTGAGGTTGCCCGCTTCATCGCGCAGCGGAACGGCGTTGTCGTCAATGGGAATTTTCCTGCCGTCTTTGGTCAAGAGCCAGGAATAGCGTTCGCTGCCAACGTTGAAGGCCGGCGAGACAAATCCATTTGTCGTGGCCGCGTGGCTTTCGGCGTCGACGATTTTAAAAATTTCTGCCAACGCCTTGCCGGCCGCCTCCTTCTGTTTCCATCCGGTCAGTGTTTCCGCCGCCACATTCATGAAAGCCACCTCGCCCTTTTGGTCGATAACGATCACCGCGTCGTTGATGGTTTTGAGAATCTTGGTCAGCCACTGTTCGCGTTCCTGCAATTTCTTCGCCATGCGATGCTTGTGAATCGCCATTTCGATGGCGATGTGCAGCTCTCTTTCCTCGAACGGTTTGAGAATATAGCCGTACGGTTCGGTGATCTTGGCGCGCTGCAGCGTCTTGTCGTCGGTGTAAGCCGTCAGATAGATGACGGGAATGTTATGCTGCGCCAGGATTGTTTGCGCCGCTTCCACGCCATCCTGATAACCCCGCAGCATGATGTCCATCAGCACCAAATCCGGCCGGGTTTCGCCGGTTTTTTGAATGGCCTCTTCTCCGGAAGCCGCCACGCCCGCCACCAAATAGCCGAGACTTTTCAAGGTATTTTGAATGTCTTTGGCGACGATGTTTTCATCCTCAACGATCAGGATTTTGGTTTGTTGTTCAGCGCTCATATTGGCTTATCCTTATATAATTGACCGGTCACTGCGAGTGACCGGTCAATATTTTTTCTCCTAATGGCGAAACGCCAAAGTAAATCTCGTCCCGCCGTCGCGATCAAGCGTGATCGTGCCGTGAAGCTGTTCGGCCAGGGTGTTGATCAATTGAAAACCCAAGGATTCAGCCTGGCGAAAGTCCAGTTCCTTCGGCAGGCCGGCGCCGTTGTCGCCGACGGTTAGGACGATTTGTTTCTGCGCCTCTTCATGAAATCCGATGCGAATCTCGCCGGCCTTGCCGTTCGGAAAGGCGTATTTGATGGCATTTGAAACCAGTTCGTTGATAATCAGGCCGCACGACATGGCGCGATCGATGTCGAGGTTGAGCGGCTCGACGTCGAGATGCAAAGCGATGGCGCGCGCGTCAACCTGATGCGCGCGAAACAAATGCACGGCGAGGTTGCGAATATATCCGCCAAAGTCAATCGCCGTCAAATCGTCGGATTGATACAGCTTTTCGTGAATCAACACCATGGCCTTCAGACGGTCGCGGCTTTCCTTGAAGCGCGCGCGCGCCTGTTCATCCTGGATATATCCGGCCTGCAGATTCAGCAGGCTGGAAATGACTTGCAAATTGTTTTTGACGCGATTGTGGATTTCTTTGAGCAGCAGTTCTTTTTCTTTCAAAGAAACTTTGACCTGTTCTTCGGCGCGCCTGCTTTCGGTAATGTCCAGCGCGATGCCGATCACGCCGATCAGTCTCCCTTCCGCGTCGTGCAGCGGCTCAACCTTGCTGTCAAACAATCGTCCTTTCCACTCGCTCTGGTAAGTCACGGATTCGCCTTTGAGCGCGCGTTGGTGGGCGGCGATGGGCGGGAAATCCCGCGAATTGGTTTGAAAATATTCAAACAACGTCATGCCGGCGATTTGGTTGGCGCGAAGATCCAATTCCGCCAATCCCATTCCGAGAGAAGAAGTAAAATGAAGCTCGGTGTCTGTCGTCCACAAAACCGCCGGCATCCGGCTGGTCATCAGGCGCAGCCTTGTTTCACTCTGCAAGAGATCGCGCTTGGAAGTTTCTGCGATCCGTAGTGCTTCGTCCTTCGCAGTTAACGCCGTTTCAAGTTCGATCTTGCGACGTTCATCGCGCTGGCGAAATCCTTCCAACCGTTTTAACGTTCGACTTCGCGCCAAGTGAATTAATGTCGCCAAGACGCTGGCAGACAAGAGCGCAAAACCAAAGTGGGTCCATTCCGGGGAAGGAGCGGCCATCAAGGCTACGACAACCCAACCGCCGAACGTCATGATCAATATCGACCCCAACCAGCTTAGCGATAAAAAAAGAAATCCCACGCCAATCACCAGCAGCACCAGATTGGTTGTCTGTATCGGCTCAGAGGTGAGATAAAGGTGCAACAGACTATTCACCAAAACCAGGGCGGCCATCATGGCGCCAAGCGGATGTGCCCACCGCGCCGGCAACGGCGAGCGGCCAAGAAAAAGGCGAATCATGAAAAAGGTGATGGCCGTTCCTGCCGCCACCAGACTCATCGGCAGGGCGATGGCGTCCGGTAGAAGCAGGGCATGGGCGATGGTAAAAACCATGTAGAGAAAGCCGAGTCCCGCGGAAACCGGCGAGAGGCTGTCGCGAACAAAGGTGTTGAAAGCCAGGCGCAATTCCGCTGGGGTTATTGGCGGAATGGCTGCGAATGGCTCTCGATGATTTTCAGAAGGAGAGGTCACTGTTCTCGATTCCATCGGAAGCTCCGGGCATGACGAAACCGTTATGCGGTTGCAGCATGATTTTAAATGCCGTGCCGCCGCTGCGATCAAGCGCAATCGTCCCCTCGAGCTGGTCGGTGAGGGTGTTCACCAGTTGCAAGCCCAACGAATCGGTTTTATGCAAATCAAAATCAGGCGGCAGGCCGGCGCCATTATCGCTCACCATCAGGACGAGCCGGCCGTCGTTTTCTGGATGCAGGGAGATGCAAATTTCGCCTTCGACGCCGGGGGGAAAAGCGTATTTCAGCGAATTGGAGACCAGTTCGTTGACGATCAAGCCGCAGGGAATGGCCGTATCGATATCGAGCAAAACCTTGTCGACGTTGATTTTCAAGCCGACGGCGCGCGAATTGACGCCGTACGAGCGGAACAAATGTCGCGTCAAATGGCGCATGTATTCGGCAAAATCGATTCGCGCCAAATCTTTGGACTGGTACAGTTTTTCGTGAATGAGCGACATAGCTCTGATGCGGTCGCGGCTTTCTTTAAACATTTCGCTGGCGTCTTTATCCTGAATATAGCCGGATTGCAAATTCAGCAGGCTTGAAATGATCTGCAAATTGTTTTTGACGCGGTGATGGATTTCCTTCAAGAGCACCTCTTTCTCCTGCAGCGAGGCCTTGATGCGCTCTTCCGCCTGTTTCCACGCCGTGATGTCGCGCGCCGAAAGCAGGATGCGATGGACGGCGTTGCCCGGGCCGAAAATTCCCGAGAGCAAGGCTTCCATTTCGATCCAATCGCCGTTCTTTTTGAGCAGGCGCAATTCAATGGTTTTGCGCGTGCTCGCGGCCAGCAGGCTGTTGATGGCCGCAAGCGCGCGGGGCACGTCGTCATGATGCACCACGCGGAAAAGATTTTGATGGGCAAGCTCGTTGGGCGTGTAGCCGATCACGTAATAATGCGAGGGGGAAGCGTACAGCACGTTGCCGTCCAAATCCAGTAGCTCAATCAAGTCCAGCGAATTTTCGGCGAGCAGACGATAACGTTCCTCGCTTTCGCGCAGCGCCTCTTCGGCCCATTTGCGCTCGGTAATGTCGTAAAACGACGCCACCACCGCGTAAGGCTTTTGCTCGTGCGGGCGTATCAAGGGCTGCGAGTTGATCGAAATCCACGTGAGCTCGCCGGTCGGTTTATAGACGCCCATAATGACATTGTCGTATGGCTGGCCGGTGCGCAGCGAAACCATTGCCGGATGGCTCTCGCCGGGAAATGGCGTGTTATCTTCGCGCATGGCCCGCCAACGCGGATCGCTCGACGTTCGCCCGCGCATTTCCTCCGCCGACAGCCCAAGAATACGTTCGGCGCTCGCGTTGCTGGCAATAATGTTTCCATCCGCATCAAATAAAATGACGCCTTCAGCCAACGCGCTGATCACCGAGCGATAGCGCGCCTCGCTTTCGCGCAGCGCCTCCTCGGCGCGTTTGCGCAAGCTGATGTCGCGCAAAATGCCTTCGTGATAAACCACCCGGCCGGCGTCGTCGTAAATCAATTGGCCGTGATCTTCCACCCAGACTTCGTGGCCGTCTTTGCGGCGCAGGCGAAACACATCGATTTCGTCGCCGCCGGCTTTTTGCAGCGCATCGACGACGACTTCTCTTTCCTGCACGTCAAAATAAAGATCCTTCTTGATGTCGATCGCCATCAATTCATCTTTGCCGGCATAACCGAGCATTTTGATCATGGCCGGATTGACTTCGATAAATTTGCCCTCCGGGGTGCTGCGATAAACGCCGTCGGTCAGGCGCTCGACGAGTGTGCGAAAGCGTTCTTCGGATTTGCGGAGCGCTTTTTCGCTTTCTTGCAGCGCTTGTTCGGTTTTTTTGCGCTCGTTGATGTTGCGCGCCACGCCTTCGATGGCCGTCACCTGACCCGTTTCATCGCGAATCGGCAGGATGCGCTGTTCGGTCCAAATGATCGTTCCATCTTTGTGCATCCAACGCAGCGTCAAATCGATGATGTCGGTTGCCGGCGAATTTTGAAGAGAGTCGAGCTGGGCGCGATCATCCGGATGCGCGAGCGTCAGCCACAAGTTGGGGTCGGCGTAATATTCCTCCGGCGTATATCCCGTCATCATCGTCACGGCTGGATTCACATATTCGAACCCGGGCGCAGGCCCAAAACGGTAGCGATAAATCAGATCCGGCGCGTTTTCAGCGATGCGGCGAAAACGTTCCTCGCTTTCGCGCAGCGCTTTTTCAGTGAGCCGGCGTCCGGCCAGATTGCGTTGATACCGCAGCAGAGACTTGAAAATTTTTTTCATAGTTCGATCATTTTGTCAGCCCTTTAATTATACTCACGCTTTGCTTTTTAGTCAAGAGAATTTCCCAAACGCCAAAAAAACATTTGCAAATTTGTCAAATTTTGGTTAGTATTTATGCGTTCAAAAAGTCACGTTATTTTTAAAATTTCAAGTTAACCGGAGGCATCATGCGATATTTACCAGCCGTCATCATGGCCATCGTGCTGTTGATTCCACCCGCCGGCGTTTTGGCGCAGGAGCAGGTGGTGATTATTCCCAAGCCCGTTCAAAACTCTCCGTTTGTTTACGCCGATCAAACCAATTTATTTGCCAAAGCCTATCATCTCTTTCGCGAGGGATTGGCGCCGGCGGCCATCGACAGTCTGAAAAAACTGATCGAGGAGAGCGGCATAAAATTGGATTTGCGTAATTACTATCTTGTCGTGGCCAACTTTGCCGACAACGCTTCACCGGCCGGCTTGCTGCACGAAGGCAGCGATTTTTTTAATACGCGTTTATACGGATTGCAAGATGCCAAATTATATTACATTTTTATTTCGCGCCAACGCCAGACCTCGTTTGTCTCGACCTTGCTAACGGCGAAAGGCTCGCCGTTCATCGAAGCGCTGCCGCAGTTTATCGGCTTGTTCATACCCTTCCTGCCTTCGGGGGTAACGGCAACGGGCCAGGATACGACCTGGATCGACATGCGCGAGTACGAGATTCCAGATTCATTTCAAAAATTTTCAAATATCTCCGTGCTGATCAAAACCGACTTGGAGGCCGAGAGGGTGCTGGCAACGGTTACGCTCGATAACACCTCCAAAGAACGCTGGAGTTTCGGAATCGCCACCGCGGTCACCAGCGTGAATGATGTTGATTTCAACATCGGCGACGACGGGGTGATCCGGATTCAGCCCAAGCCTCGCGGCGACCTCGCCAACTTTGCCGTCATTAATTATAATTTCCAGCCGGTGGACACCAAAGCGCGAACGCTGGCGACGTCATTTCATCTTCTCGGCGGCATGCGGCTGGCGCGCGTCATCGAGCCGATGCTCGGCGTCGGGTTCGGCTTGCCGGCCGGTATTGTCGAGGTGCATCTGTTCGCCGGCTACAGTCTCGAATTTGCGCAAGAATTAAAAAGCGGCTTCACCGTCGGCCAAGTCGTCAAAGAAGACCCCTTCAAAACCAAATTGCGCGGCAAACCCCGTTTCGGCATCGAGCTGAAATTTCCGTAAATGACAACAACTCACTAAAAGCATTCACGCAAAGACGCAAAGCCGCTAAGGTTGCGCAAAGAAAAGCTAAAGAAAAAACGTAACAGTTCACCCCCCCCAGCGAGATCTGCAACGGCTTGGCCGTTGCATGAAAACTCACAGGGAGGTCATTGAAAGCCACGGCCAAGCCGTGGCTGAACTGTTACAAATTTTTTTAGAAAACACCACCAACCAGCAACAAGCAACCAGCAACGAGCAACAAGCCCTCACCACAAATTCGGAATCAAGCGCGCCGGGGTTTGGCTTTGGTACTTTTTCCAAACGTCGCCAAAACGCTTGGCGAGCAGTTGTTCCTCCTTCGCAATGCGCAGCACGATAGCCGGTATCACCAGCATCACGAGCGCAACGGCGCCGATCATGCTGTTGAATAAAATTGTGACGCCGAGATAGGAGACAAACGTACCGAGATAGGAGGGATGCCGCACGAGCGCATACGGCCCGGCGGTGATGAGTTTGAGCTTGGAATCGACATTGACGTGGGGGATAAACGCTTCGCCGGCCTGTCGAATCGCCCACAGTCGCGCCACCGAACCCGCCAGCAAGAGCAGCAGCCCCACCCAATTCCACCATTGCGTCGCCGGCAAATCCGGCCAGAGCTTATAGCGATATTCCAACATCGGCGCGATCACGTTGGTGAAGAAACTGACGCCGATCACCCACGTTGTCCAGCGCGATTGATCCTCTTCCCGGCGATAATGGCGCAGCGCATTCGCCGCCGGTGTGAAGGCTTCGGCGAGACGCATCGCCGCGATAACGCCGAGAAAGCCCCACAGCAGCGGCGTGCTTTGCAGATTTTTAATGCCGAGCAAAAGGGCGAAAATAATCGTGTAAACGGCAAAACGCAGGAATGAAAGAATCGCATTCATAATTTAGTCGAGGGGTTTATTATCCAGGCTGGCCCAGAGGTACCAGGTTGCAAGCGAACGATACGGCCGCCAAGGTTTGGCGATTTGCGTGAGACGTTTGGCGTCGGGCAGCTTGCGGAGCTTGTAAGCGATCTGCACGGCTTTGCGAAAACCGAGATCATCCACCGGCAAGACATCGGGCCGCAGCAGCGAAAAGATTAAAAACATTAAAACGCTTGAAAATGGTCGCGGCGGCTTTCACCGAAAGTTGCTGCGAAAGAATCGCTTCGCTGAGCGCGACAAAATATTGCCCCGCATCGCGGGGTTTTATCGTGCACGGACCGTATCGGGAAATGAGGGTGGCAAGAACGGGATCAGCTTGTGAAAGATGAAGTTGCCCTTCTGAGAAGTCGAACATTGATGCGTCCAGTTTTTAACGCCTTTCCGCTTCTTCAGCCGTGACGGTCAGCGTTTCATATAGAAAAATGCCCATCCCGATCAGAAACGCCGTCCACAAGAGATATAAAATAAAAGCCAACAACTGCAGCGAGAAAGGCACCTCGGAGCCGGCATCATTCTGGTTGGCCGATTCGGTTGGTGTATTGGTCGAGGTTTTGTCGGCTTTGGGTTTGGGAGCAGTCTTGGCCTTGGCGCTTGCCGTCGTATCCTCGCCGCTTTCTGTCACCACAATGGTTTTCACGTTCAACCCTCTTTGGACGGTGCTGTATAACCGGATAGGCGCAGGCAAAGAGAGCGCGCCGATCACTGAGGTCAACAGCACGCACATCCCAATTCGCCCCAGGGTCAATTTGCCGCCAGCAAAATAGCCGATGACAAACAACAGCAGCCCGACCGTCAAAGCAATCCACATAATCGTCGGATTGAGATGCGCGATAAACGGGAGTAGATTCTCGTCAAACATGACTATAAAGTTAATAAAAAATAGCGAAAAGTCAACGTTGTATTATCAAAAATTTAATATTTCTTTTTTTATAATCGCGACGGCCAAAGCACCATTTTGCCTTCTTCCTTTTCAAAACCGTGCGCTTGCAGCCATGCCGCCGCCGGCGTCGTGGTCACGGGCGCGCCATTCCAGCTTTCGACTTCTATACGTTTGCGCGGCCGCAAAGATTCCGGCAGCAGCAAAAACTGCCGCAGGCAAGCGAGTGAACCGGCGAGCTGTTCTTCGTTTGCACTGGCGAGGCTCCAGAGCCGGGCGCCGTAATTTTCAGCATACACGATCGGTTTGGCGTCGACAAAAATGAGATGATTGCCTGCCTGCCGCACGAGTGACAAAGATTTGCCGGCTGAGTCCAACAACGATAAATTCACGCCGCTGCCATACGGCACAGCCGGATCAAGCACGCTCAACATCACCGGCCCGGGAAAATGTGGTGAGGAATCATTGGCGGCGAACAATTCAAGCGTGGGCGGCAGCGCAAACTGCACGCCCGAAAGGCCTTCGACAAAATAGCCGCGCCGAACTTCGCCGCGCCATTCCATTTGTTTCAAGGCTTGAAAAATCGCATACCACGGCAACAAACCGGACTGCGCCCGTCCAGGCTCGCGGCGATACCATTCTTTAACCAAAATTCCGTAGCGTTCCAACAACAGCAAAGCTTGGCGTTGCGCCAAATCGCGGCTGTTTGACGCCGCCTTGCCTAAGATCGCGAACGATTCGACGAGCGACCAGCGGCCTTCACTGTGTTGCGGCGCTTGTTTTAATTCGCGACGATATGCTTCCCGGCGCCGCGCCCAATGCCGTCGCCGCCAATTTTGGCTGCGTTTTCGTCCCGCTAAAGAGCGAGACAGCGCCTCTTCGAGAAATTTTTGTAAATCGCCGGCGCCGGTGTGATTCGTCGCAACGGCGGGCGCCTCGGGAGCAGTTGGTTCGGTTTCGGTGGGACGAGGAATGCCATGCGGCCGTAGGCCATGCTCGGCAAGCTCATTGAGAACGTGCAAACTGTCATTCGTGGCCAAGCCGCGCCACGCCAACTCCGCCAGCGCTTCGTTTAATTGAGCTTTCGGCAAATTCACGCCGGCAGCGAGATCGCGAAAAAAACTCGCGCCGTGCTCGCGCAGAAATTCCCGCACCGTCTTGGCCGGGGCCGAGAGTTGAGAAGTTTGCTCCGCCAGCGCTTCGCGTGAATAAAAAAGATGGCCTTCACCGCGCAGGAAAAATTGCACCAGGCGGCCGTGGCCTTTCTCTTCCGGATAAAGCCGCCAAATCAACTCGCCTTGTTGACAGAGAGAAGCAAGGCTACGCCCGTAGGGTTGCAAGGGGCAAGGGGCAAAAAATTGAGCAAATTGAGGGGAGGGAATGCGAGCGCGAAGGATTTCGCGTTCGAGAAAATTGAGCGGGAGAAATAAACCGCGCCAACGCTGCAGCAGCGGCAACAGTTGCGCGGAGCTTTGCAATTGCCCGATGCCGTGCCAGCGCCAGAGAAAGCGCAAAAAATTTTCCGCCGGCTGCGGCGCAAACGCCCGCCGCCGCTCCTGAATCGCCCGCCGATACAGTTGCTCGAAATTCCGGCGATCACACCATTGCTCCTCGCTCGCGCCGGCGGTGAGTTGACCGCGATAAATCGTCCCGGCCTTCGCCAGCTCGACGAGGATTTCTTCCGTTTCCTGGCGATCAATTGGATAACGCTGAAGGATTTCAGAGATTGTTGTCGGTCCGCGGGTTTGCAGAAAACGCAGGAGCAAAGTCCGCAGTTTTTCACGGCGGCTGTCGTTGCGTGAGGGAGAATTGGGTGAGGCGTTGACTGGCAGCATTCATTCTATGTTTTAAAATTTCATTCCATCGTTTGCTGTTAAACCAATGCCATAAAATACAAAGAAAGTCGGGGTTTGTCAAATCAAAAATGCTAGGGAGAAAAGGACAGCCATGAATTGTATGCGGCTCGTTTATTTCCTAAGCCGTTTCGAATCGAAATACTACCAAAAAGTTTCCACTCAAGGGGACTGCCGCCGGGGTCTTTCATCGGATGAAGAAAGAGCCAGTTGACCAACTTGAGGTTTTTTCCTGCCAGCATGGTGGAAAGTCGTGAGAGATAAGTGACCTGCGCTGTTTCTGAAGTTTCCCAGGCCGGGTTTAACCCCCCGAGATTTTCTGCCGGCCAACCGGTTTCCGTGATGGCAATGGGTTTGGAAGCGATGCGGGAAATTAACGGGTCCAGATAGTTGCTCGGCACCGAGCTGGCAGCGGCGTAATTGAGCCATGGATAAACGGTCACTCCGACAATGTCGACTTTCGAAAGATCGTGAGACGACAAGGCCTCCCAGTAGGTTTTTGTCCAACCATTGAGCGCACCTGCGCCTGCCGTATGCTCAAAATTAAAAAGCGGACCAACGAATGTGCCGGAAGACACGGATTTGACGGCAGCATAAGCGGCATTATAAAAGCTGATCCAGTTGGCATAATCGCCGGGGCTTTGCTCATAATAAAAATCATTCTCGTTGCCGAGAAAAACAAAAGGCGGTTTATGCGTTGTGGCCAAGTTGACCAGCATGCTTTGAAACAGATTCCTGGCTTCGGTGTTGGTCCAGTCATTCTTCGGGTTGGCGGGCACTTTCAAATAAAGTGTCGTACCCGTGCGCCAGCCAAACACCGCGATTGGGGTGAATTTGTAGGTGCTTGCGTTCTGCATAGTGAGAACAGCGGCAGCCGGAATCTTGCCGGCATCAGTTCCGTTGACAACGTCATCTCTCCAGGCGCCATTAAACATCACGCCACCGTTGGTCATGCTGCCGACTTCCGTGAGAAAATCCGGCAGCTTGCTATAGTCCAACGGAAAGCCTTGCGGCGAAATCCCGAAGCCTTTGACGAGTGTTTCACCATTTTTACCATTCGTCACCTCGTTATCAAAGAGTCCGCACCCATGCAACACAAGACCTGCGCCAATCCAAAAAAGGAATAAAGCGGCATGTACAAATACAACGATTGTTTTACTCATGATTTTTCCTCCGGTTTTTGTGAATTAGTGAACCACCAACATCTTTCTTACTTGCACGAATTCAGGGTTCGTGCTTCCCTTCATAGCCCGCATGCGCAAGAAGTACACGCCACCCGGCACAGGCTTGCCCGCCTCATCCCGGCCATCCCACGCCACTTGATGTTGTCCGGCCTTGAAGCGACGGTCGAGTAGTGTCCGCACTTCCTGGCCGAACGTGTTATAGATTTTAAGCGTGACCTGTGCGGTCGTAGGTAAATTGAAGCGGATGGTGGTGTTTGGGTTTCCCGTTGAACGAGGTTTCGCTCCGCTCAAAAATGGATTCGGATAATTCGGCTCAAGCTCAAATGCAGCCGGAAAGGATGCTTGCATTTGTGAAACAACATTAGCGGTCATTCCTTCGAGAAAGATCGGTTCATAACCCAATTGCATCGTGACTTTGCGGTTCTGCGCAATGATGGTTTCGACTCGTGGTTTGGTATTCACCGTGTCGGTAATGATGTGCGTCAATAACAGGTTGTCGCTTTCAACGGGGAAAGTCACGGTTTCGCCGTTTGGCTTGCTGTAATCAAGATTCGGGGGTGCCTCGCCGGTTTCGCTCCAAAGAATGTAAACCGGGCCGTGCGCGCGATCAAACTCGTAAACCCGCGTGCGCGGATCAGCGCTCACTTTTAATTCTGTGGCAGTGGTGAAATCGCGCAGCTTTCCGGCCAGCAGCTTGTAGGTGTGATATTGCGGTTTCTCAAAATAGCTTTCTTGATAGGTGCCGGCGAGATTGATCCAGCCACCCACCCAGCCGCGGCCAATCAAGGGAATCCCGCGCGGTTGATCGTTGGTGCCGGAAAAATTCACCATAATCGCTCCTTCGCCGAATGCGGCGGCAAATGACTTCACCAGGCGCCGTGCGCCATTGGCATAGTACCAATCCAGAACCGCGCGATTGTCCGTATTCAACTTTTGAAAGAGCTCGCCATAAGGATCGTTCGAGGTGAAAAGCGCATTGGGAAAATCGCCGTTGATGGCCTTGACCCAGTTACGATTCGGAAATCGACTGGCGGTGAACTGCGCTTCGCCGGGAATTGCGGCATAACCGATGGCGAAGAGATTGCACCACATGTCATCCACGTAGATGGGCTTGTTGCCGGCATAAGCGCGGATGAAGGCGAACTCCTGCTCGATCCCTCGCCAACTGAAATGCGGATGCCAGCCGATGTAATCGCATTCGATGCCGTCGGTATCATTGCCAAAACTCGCCAGCATTTTTTTGAGACTATCCCAACCAGCCGCGTAGGTGCTGCCGCGATAATTTTCTCCGCGCCGCCGCCGCTGAATGAGACTGTTTGGATTCATCGGATCGAACTCCGGGTAGTCCGGAAAATCGGCATAAAGATCGAACAGCAAAGCTCCACTGGAGATCAATTTGGAATGGCCTGAAGGGTCGGCTTCGTGGATCGCGGCGTAGGTGATGCGATGCATACGCAGAAGATTGTCGATGCTGTCGTACCAGAATGGGCCCTTTTCCTGGTCGCCTCTGCCGGTCATGCCGAATTTGATTTCGCCGGTCATGATGTAGGTTCGGACCGGTCGCTGCAGGCCGGGCATATCGTTCACGCCGTCACCATCATAGCGCTCGACAACGGCTTTGATATAATTGATCCAGTGTTGCTCAAATGCAATCTCAGACGCACAATGCTTGGTGTAAATAGGAATTCCCAGGATCGTATCCGGCTGGCAATCCGGCTTGTTGGGATAAGCCCAGGGCGCGTTGGGAAGCAGGTTCCACGCAAGGGAGAATCCGTGACGTCCAAAAAGTTTGACGATGGAATCGGTTTCAGTAAAGTTGATCGGAGCAGATGGCCGGGGCTGCATGCCAAACCAACCGCCAGCCAGCACATTCACATTGATGTCGCCCCGCTCGCCGGCTTTGGCCAATTTGCCGAGCAGGAGCTCGTGCTTCGGATGAGTCCACGGTTGCACTTCGTTGTATTCAAAGCCGAAGCGCCCCTCGATCTGCGCGTTAACAGAGGAGCCAACAGCCAGTACGGCGGCCACCAGCGAGATAAAACAAAATCTTTTCATGACACTTTCTCCTTATTTTCGATAGGCAACATAGATGTCCGCCTCGATCATCTTCATCTCTTTGTTGAAAAAGTGATGGACGAAATAGATGTTCCCCTGAGCGTCCAACGTTGGCTCGCCGGCGAAGTTGGAGATGATCTCCTCAGGTGTATTCCAGCCACCAACGGTTTTTATCGACCGAAATATTGCCGGCCCCGTATATCCACGCCGGCTGTCACCGGTAAACCACAGCTCATTGCCATCGGGAGTAATGAACGGTTGATCTTCGTTTGCGTTGGTATTTATAGGCGATGGCAGCGCGGCAGGTTTGCTCCAACCCTCGGCAGTCTTTTGCAGCAGGTGAATGTCTTTGACTTTGGGACCTCCACAATACATCGTGTTGCCATCCGAGGCAATGTGCAACTCGCCAACGTCATAGTCCTGATTCAATTGCTTGCCGGCATTCGTCACCTCGGTCCATTTGCCATTCTTGAGCCTGGCGGTATAAAAATCTGCTTCGCCATAATTTCCTGCTCGCACAGACCCAAACCATAAGATATCCCCTTGAACGAAAACCGCGCCATCAAGGGCAACATCGTTGCTCAGAATAACTTTTGTCGGCTCACTCCATTGCCCTTGCATGTTCTTTGACCACCATACCCCGGTAACGCGATCCAGCAACTGTTTTTCCGCCGGCTGCTTTACATCGGGAGTAAAGAAGAAGTAAAAGTTATTGCCATCGGCGGTCATAAACGGAGAATCTTCCGCGCCCGCTGTATTTATTGGCCCGGCTAAAGGAGCCGGCGGGTTCCAATTATCCGAATGAAGAACAGGTGGAAAGACATCCGTTTCCGGCTTGACTTTGACGGCGTCTTTAGGTATGGAATCTTTTCGTGAGGGCGTAGGCTCCGGTTCGGTGATCTGATCCTTGCAACCGACCACAAACCAGAGAGAGAAGAGAAGGCCAACCCCGGCGGCTTTGAGATATTTTGAAGATTTCATGATGCAATTCTTCTTTCACTTCATCAAAATCGCTTTACGGGTTTGAGTGAATTTTCCCGCCGTCAATCTGTAAAAATAAATGCCGGAGCCGGCTAAATTTCCCGCCTCAGCTTTAGTTTTTCCTGATGAAGACGCGGTGAATACCGAATCCAACAACAACTACAGACCCGGGAAATCGATCTTTCGAATAAGAGGAAAAAATTAGTTCAGAATTAAATTTCCATTTCCTGCCCAAGGACGTCCCTATCAGTAATCTTGGACCTGATTCTCTGCTTATGGAAACATAGGGCTCTTTGAACATCGGCGATTTCTTTTCTCGAAGAATAAAATAGTTCCACCCAATACCCCCATATATTCGATTGCTGCCAAAGAGAACCGTCGGATGAAAGCCCAAAGCCTTCAGCTCATCATCAGGAGTAAAGTATTCTGCAAAGGTCATGAATCCAAAGTCCCCGGATATCAATAAGGGCTGTTCGAGAAAATTGTACTTAGCATCGAAAAATACGTTATGACCAAGATCTGGAAATCCGGATACCTTAAGGCCTAAATCCGCCTTCTCAAAGACGCCATGGCGAAAGTAGAGAGAGAGGTCTACAGGGATTACAGATTCATATTTGCCGAAAAAAACTCCAGCACCCAAAGCTTTTTCTCCTGGCCTCAACACCTTGGGAGACTGGTAACTTGAAGGAACACAGTTAACTATGACTAATATTAAGATTAACAAAATAAAAAATAGAAATCTTTTCATGGCACTTTCCTCCTTTTTTCTCCCCAGAACCAAACTCCGGGGTCTTGAAGACCCCGGAGTTTACTTTCATCACTTATCGCAGCACCAGCATTTTCTTCACTGCCACAAATCTCTGCCCCGAGCTTGTCGAAGGGTCACCGGCTTTCAACTGATAGAGATGAACACCACTGGCAACCGGCCGGCCGAATTCATCTTTGCCATCCCAGATAATTTTATGCGCACCGGCGGTTTGATGGCTTCGCACCAATGTGGTCACCTTTTGCCCTTGCAAAGTTGAAGCCTAAGCCATTGCTATATTCATTTCCCATTATTGGATAGTCCGGACGGCCGAAATTATAATCTGCTCTTCCATCGATCCAGTGAGCATAAATGGTCGCTTTGGCATCCTGATATTGAATCGTACAACTGACAGAAGCAACTGTTTCCGGAATTGCGCCGGTGGACCTCATCAATTCTGGGAAAGTTGTCGCAGCGCAAGTCTTGGAGGTTCCAGTAGCAGTTTGCCGTAGCGCTCAAATTATTCCTGTGCCCTACTTGAGGTGGATGCCGAGATTAACACCGAAGACGAGATCAAGAAATTCAGTCAAGTCTTTATCCAGAGGTAATCTGATTTGGAGACCCGGTCGCACAATGCCCAGGCCAATGCTCGTAGTTAATCCAAACTGATGGATGGTTCGTTCGCCGAAGGTGTCATATTCTTCGGTAGTGAGCCACCAACGACCGCTGAGGCCGGCGTCGACACTGATCTGCTTAGATTCGTAACCGGCCTGCGCGCTGTAAAGCAGAAATGATTCAGTAGCATCTTCACGCTCCTGCTTGTCGGTGTCGATCAAGAAGGCCGGTCCACTACGCAGCCGAAAGACGAAGCCTGATGGATCCTTGTGTTGATAATTTACCATCCCGGTAATCGGGAGGTAGTCGGGCGCGAACGCTTCCAAACGGTCAACTTGGTCTATCATGGCACCAACGATCGCCGCCACATTTAGCTCTCCATCCTCTTCTTCCTGGGTGAGTGGCGCACGGACCCCCACCTCCGCGAAAAACGGAGAGCCCTCCCCCCTTATTTCGAGACCAAGATAAGGGTTTCCGATTGAATTGTCCGATTTATCGTAGCCGAAAAACTCAGCCTTAGAATGGACAAAGGGCAGTTCGGCCACAAGAAGAACCTTCTTCCCTATCGGATAGCGCAGCGACAGGAACACAGCCAAGGAGGAGGTAAACGTAGTGTTATATTCATCATCGAAGTCTGGCTTGAGAATCTCAAGCGCGACAGTTTTGTCATGGCTGCGGTCAAGCCAAAGAGGTTGAGAGAGAAGCGCAATAGGAAACAGCAAGGTGGTGATAGTTAGCACCACACGCGGAAGGGAAAATGATCGTCGCATAATAAACCTTCTCTTTTAATGTTCAAAGCTTATATCCTCAAACTTCCGAAATCTTCGAAACTTCGGAACTCTTTTGTGTGTTAAGCCTCCCGTCCCGCAAGTTTGAAACTGCGGGACGAGAGGTTGCTATCGACTAACTTAGCGGAGCAACAGCATTTTCCTCGCCGCCACAAAGCCCTGCCGTGCCGGCCCCGACTTATTCGGGGAGCTTGCCGAAGGGTCACCCGCTTTCAACTGATAGAGATACACGCCGCTGACGACACGCCGACCCGATTCATCCGTCCCATTCCAAATAATTTTATGCGCACCGGCGGTTTGATGGCCTCTCACCAACGTGGTCACCTTCTGCCCCTGCAAATTGAATATGCTGATTTCCACCTCCGAAGCTTTGGGCAGTTGGAATTCAATCACGGTTTCGGGATTTTTCGTTGAACGAGATTTCGTTCCGCTCAAGAAGGGATTGGGGTAGTTTTGCGCTAATTCAAAATCCGCGGGGAGTGATCCGTCGCTTTCCTCAACCTTTAAAGGCTGATCATTGGGATGCGCGATGGCCCAAGTTGAGAGTTTGGTGATCCCGGTGGCGGTCACGACATTGCGCTCAGGATCCGCTGTGCCGCCCACCAGTTTCCAACCATCGCCGGCGTTGCGATAGAGTTTCAAGCCGGCTTCGTCGCGGATGTCGGAAAGATTAAACTCCTGTTGAGCATAGTGCAGGGTTAGCGTTGCTTCAAAGGAAGCGTTGGCAGGGTAGGGAATAATATTAAAGTATCGCAGGACGGCCTTATTTGTGCCGGCGGTGTCAGGCAAAAGTTCCGGAAACACTTCGAGCCGAACGCTGTCCAGCTTGCCCGAGGAAAAATTTAAGACCGCCAGTCTAGCGCCACTCTCGGTCGTAAATGGAATATCCTGACCCAAAGGCGGCTGGTAAGTGGTGACGATCCATTGCGGCGGTGGCACGAGAGTACCTGCACTCAGCTCAAACATAATCAATGTCGAATCTTTTGGAGAAGCATAAACGAACCACCACCTTAATTCCCATTCCCCTTTCAACCAAGGAACGCCATAAGAAAGCGCCGCCGCCACAATTGCATCCGGATGCGCGGCTCTGAATCGTGCGCCGCCGCGTCTTTCAGCGCTTTGTCCGGCCGCATCACTATCCCGCCAATTGGCGCCGACCGGTTGCAGAGAAGGATATCCCGTGGGAGGTGTTGGTTCATAACTAACCGGGCCAATGGACGCCGCGTAATAATTTCGCGCCGAATCTTTGGCCGCCGAGTAATAGCCGCAAGCCCAGGCGTCCGCTTTGCCATTGGCGTACATGCCGGGTTCGATGGCGGTTCCCACAAAAATAAGCTTGGCATCCGCAGTCCACTGTTTGGCGACCGGGTCTGTTCTCGTAACGGCTTCAAGAGCCGTCAGCGTCGGTCGTTGTCCGGTCGCGATGTTTGGGATTATGCACAGCGCGAACAGCCACGTTACAAAACGAAAATTTTGGTGAGTCATGTTAGCCTCCTTTTTCCTAACGCCAAAAAATATTCATGTATTGTGTGGGTTTTTTGCCCAATTTGGTGTCATTCATAGAGGAGAGCAATGAAGTCGCGAAGCAATCTTTTGACTTGACAATCAGCTTTTTGGATTTTATTTTCTTGTGTGCGATATGATTCTGCAAAACACAATGGCGCACCGATAGCGCAGGCTACCCTCGGGCAAATTAAGGAGAGCCAATAACCCAACACTTTCCCCGCCACTTTATGCCTCGGTTATTGCCTCCCCTCCATAATTATTATTTATTTTATTGCCAAAATGTGACACACTTTATGCGTCGAAATATTGATAAGAACTGCCCTCTGAAGTTGCTTTCAGCGCACGGCAACTTTGTCTGTCCGCATCAAGCCTGCCGCCAAGACCTGGATGGCCGACTTAAAGAATACTTTGCCACGGCGCAATCAAGACGAGAACCGCTGCGGGACGGCATTTTCTTTCATCTTTCTCCAATCCTGCTGAAATTTCTGCATCGGTATTGCATCATTCGCCCGGGTTGCCGCAAAAACTGCCTGGTCGGCGATCTGCTTTCGGACGCTTACCTTGCTTTCACGGAGTATCTCGATCAATTCGATGATTCGCGCCACGTCGATTTTCTCGATTACATGATCACGAAGCTGTCGTGGAGAATTCACAACAGCTTCGCCAGAGAACAGCGCTGCCGGACGCGTGAAATTTGGTGGGACGAGGAAAAGGATGGGAGTTTGGAAGAGGCGCGGGATGCGATCTCGCTGGAAAACAGCTTGATGTCAACTTTCGAGATCGAGCGATGTCTGGCTCAAATGAAATCAAAAACCCGAACCTTGTTCTTGCTGCATTACTTCTTTGGTTATTCTTATCGTGAATTGGCCATCATGAAGAAGCAAAGAGCGGCAACGATTCGGAAAGCTGTTTCAAGAGTGCGCAGGAAAATCACAAGCATTCAAAAAATGCGCTAATAGCCAAGAGAAAACCGAAGATATCATCTCACCCCAAAAGCAAGATTTCGCCCATTCATTATATCGTCGTGCTTCTATCCCCAACCCATTTTTGATTCATCCACATCACCAAGCCGATGATCGCCGTCAAGATCACGGAATACGCCGCGGCGGAGCCGAGATTGAAAAGCCGCAGCTCGGAAAAAATTCGCACGGACAGCGGTTCGGTCGAGTAGGTATAAAGCAAAATCGAGGCGACAAATTCGCCGAGGGCGTTGATCAACGCCACCATGGCGCCGGTTAAAACGCCGGGCAAAATGAGCGGCAGGGTGATACGCGACATGCGCCGCCACCAATTCGCGCCGAGATTGCGGCCGGCTTCGTCCAACGCCGGATCGAATTGCGCAAACGCGGCTGCGGTCGCGCGAAATTGAATCGGCAAATGGCGAATAAAATACGCCAGCGGCAAAATCACCGCCGTGCCGACGAGAATGTTGTTGCCGGTGAACCAACGCGGCTCATTAAACGCCGCAATCAGCGCGATGGCGATCACCGTGCCGGGAATGGCATAGGGCAGCATGACGACGGCGTCGATGGCCGCGGAAAAAATTCGTGATTGCTTCGGCGCCGCCAATTTCGTTTGCAACCACGCCGCGATCAAGCTTACGATAGTTCCGGCAAACGTTGCCACCGCCGCCATCCAGAAACTATTCCGGAACGGCTGGACGAATTGCCGCTGCCGCCAGAGCGTCGTAAAATTTTCGAGCGTAAACGTATCCGGCAAAATCTGCGACGTCCACGAGCCGTTTTTGACAAAGGCAATCATGACCAGCGTGAGCTGCGGCAGGATGAGTGAGAACATCACGACGAGGCCGATCACCGCCAGCAAGATTTTTTGCAGCCGGGGCAAATGGCGAAGATTGCCGGCTTTGGTTACGCCCTTGCTGCCGCGGCCAAATCCGCTTATTGCTTGCCCGCCTTGAAATCGCATGACGATGAGGAAAAGCAGGGAAATGGCCGCGATGATCACGGCCTGGGTAATGGCCATCGGCATGTCGCCGTTGAGCTTTGAATTATAAATTTCGACCGTGAGAAAACGCCAATGGCCGCCAAAGATGTAAGGCGCGGTAAAGCTCGCCATCGAGCTCATAAAGACCAACAGCGACGCGGCCAAAATCGCCGGAAATAATTGGGGAAAAATCACGCGCCGCCAGATGAGCCGGCGATTGGCGCCGAGATTTTGGCCGGCTTCTTCCAAAGCCGGATCGGCGGCGAGCAGCGCATTGTGCACGAAGAGATAAAAATAAACATAAAAACTGTAAACGTGCACCACCAAAATCGCGGTCACGCCCCGCATGACGAGCGGCGCCTCCGGCAAATTGAAAAGCCATTGCAACAGGCGCGGCAGGATGCCGGTTTCTCCCAAAAGAAAATAAAACGCCAACACCCCGACGAGCGGCGGCAGCAGAATCGGCAGCGTTACGAACACGCCAAAAAGTTTTCGTCCGGGAAAGTCGAAACGCGTGAACAAAATCGCCAGCGGAATTCCAAAAAGCGCCGAGAAAATAACCGTCAAAATCGAGATGTTGACGCTGCCGAGCAGCGCTTGCAAATTGGCGGCTTGCGTGAGATCGAAAAAACGGCGATAAGCGGCGAACGAAAAACTTCCATCTACCAGCAGGCTTTCACGCACCAACACCCACAGCGGAAATAAAATTGTTGTGGCAAGAATGAAAAAGAGGGGAAGGAAAAAAGGCCAATAGTCCAAGTTGGGGCGACGCAGCTTCATGCGCGTATACTCATTTAGGGTTAATTTGTAACGTCATTCGCGAGCGCTTCTCAGCGAAGCAATCTCTTTAGAACCGACAGATTGCTTCAGCAAAAACGCCTCCCAAGAAACGGTGTCACTGCGAGCGCAGCGAAGCAGTCCTCTGAGAGTGAGGAGATTGCTTCACTTCGTTCGCAATGACAACCGTTTTTGTCCGGAAGAATGGCCCACAGGCCATGTACCACTCGCAACGACACCTCGTTCTATTGAGTTTTAACCCTTGACTGTTATAATTACGGTGTTGGAGGCTGATGTTGTTCCAGCTTTTGAATGAACTGTTCGACTTCCTGCCGCCATTTCATAAAAGCGCCGTCCGGATCGTTTTGAGGATAGTTGCCATCGTAGCTGTATTGAATGTGAAGCGTGTTGATCATTTGCCGAAATTCCTGGTCAAAGGGTGGGGGCAGCAAATGGCGTAATTGTCCCCGACGTGCATTATCCGTGTTGAGAAATGCCATCACGGCGTAGCGCGCGGCATCGAATAAACGATCGTAGGAAATTTTGTAAAACTCGTCTTTTAAGATCGGGTCTTTTTTCTGTTGCGCCGTCGCCAGATTGGTGTCTGCCGTTTCTAAAATTTTTCGTGCACGGTCAAAGGTTGGAACTGCCATATATTCCTCCGCTTCTTGAAAAGTTTGTCCTTCACCACACAATAAATTTCCCATCAGTCGAATACTCGCGGCGATATCTTTCCCCATGGGTTGGCCCGGCGTGCGCACAATGACGTCAACGCCGAGGTCCAGATTGGCAAAAGTATCCCCGTAGAGATCTTCCTTTTCTCTTGAGCGTGTCGTCACCAAAAGATCGATGTCGCGAGCCAAGTCCGGGGCATAGACTGAGGAGCCGAATTGGATGATGTCAATGAGATCGGCATCGGCTTTTTTGAGCGACGCGCAGAGTTGGCGAAGCCGCGCCTGTCTGTGCTGAATGTTTGTCATCGTTCTTTGCGTGCCTCAAGGTCTTGACTTGGGCCGTGTCTTCTTTTTAGCTGAGAGATTTTCCGCCGCCAGCATTTTCTTAACGGCGGTCAAAGAATCAGCTTTGACAACGCGCCGGAAGATCACCCGCAATTTCTTCGGCTCGTCTATGGCGTGAATCGTTCGCGCGATACGGCCATTTGCCAAGCCAAAACGCAAGCTCAAGACATCCATGATATTTTCTTGCAAGGCCAAGGCCAAGCCTTCTCGACGGCCTTCTAGACGGCCTTCGGCACGAGCTTCCACTCGAACCTTCTGTTCAACTTTCTTTCCCTCTTCTTGGATGATTCGTTGAATTTGTTCCCCAAAAACCGGAACCTGCAGCCAATGTTCATACATTTTGATATCCTCCAAAAAACGCGTTGATAAAACTTTTTGCTTGAAATAGGGTTGCAGAAAAGCTGCGGTGTAGAACCTCAATTCGGCGCGCCGTGCTTCGTCTTCCACCAAATCAATCAACTCGAGCTGGCGTTCTATAAGTTTATCATCCACCTCCAACGAAATCTCCGGCAACAAAGGCACGAGTGTCAAAAGCTCTTTAATTTAATCGTTTACTTTTTCAGATGCAAGACTCATTTTGTGAAATGCTCAGCCGGAAAGATGCGAACGTGTTCCGGCTGAATTGTGATTTGGACTCTACGGTTGTTGGCCAAATGGTGAAGGGCAGCCTTGCCTATTTCTTCTGCCGGCATTCGCATAAAACATCTCTGCGGGCCGATCTCGCATTGCACGAGCCAATGGCTCCCGCCAAATTCGACGGATTTAATTTCTCCGGTGAGATTTACGATGCCGTCGTGCTCCGGCAAATTGTTGAGATGAAGCCGGCCATGCTCCGGACGAAACGCAATATGAAGAGTCGTTCCGACTGTATGTGCCGATTGCGACGGCAAGACAAGTTGCCAGCTTTCCCCGGCAATCGTGATATGATTGTTTGCGATCTGAATGATTTTTCCGGTCAACGTGTTGCTGGCGCCGATGAAACTCATCACAAAAAGATTCGCCGGTTGGTGATAGATTTCCTCGGGCGTGTCGATCTGTTGCGCCTCGCCGTGGTGCATGACGAGGATTCGATCCGAAAGGGCGAGGGCTTCTTCCTGGTCGTGCGTGACATAAATCGTGGTAATTCCCAAACGGCGCTGCAAGTTTTTCAGCTCGCTGCGCGTCGTGCGGCGTAATTGCGCGTCGAGGTTGGACAGCGGCTCGTCAAGCAATAAAATTTTCGGCTGCACGGCGATGGCGCGGGCCAGCGCCACGCGTTGTTGCTGGCCGCCGGAAAGTTGCGTCACCGGGCGCTTTTGCAAAGCCCGCATGTCCACCAAATCCAAAGCCGAGGCCACCTGCGCTGTAATTTCCGATTGCGGACGTTTTCGCGCGCGCAAACCAAAGGCGACATTCTCAAAAACCGAAAGATGGGGAAACAGCGCGTAGTTTTGAAACACCATGCCGGTGTTGCGGCGTTCCGGCGGGAGGGAGGTGACGTCGTCGCTGTCGAAAAAAATCCGCCCGCTGTCCGGCGGCTCGAAACCGGCGACAATCCGCAGCGTCGTCGTCTTGCCGCAGCCGCTCGGTCCGAGAATGCTGAAAAATTCCCCTTCGCGAATTTCGAGCGACAAATCGCGCACCGCCGGCGTGTTCCCGAAAAATTTTTTTATGTTTTCAAAACGGACGCGGGCCATGGCTGGTTGCTGGTCTCTTGTCGCTTGTTGCTGGTACGTCAAGCGTCAAACGTAAAACGTGATTACGGATTACTTTTATGGCGAATATTCTGATCCCAATATTGCATCCACACGGTGGAGCTATCCGCGAAGAGCTGCCAATCCATCGGCATGGCTTGGTATTGCGCCGGATTGAATTCCGGGCGAATTTGTGAGAAGTCCAGATCGCGGCGCGTAGGGATGCGATAGTATTGTTTCGCGGCGTAAATAAACGACTCCGGTGTGGTTACGAATTCATAAAATTTTTTTGCCAGCTCGCTGCGCGCTTGATCTCGTTGTTTGCGCGCCACCAGCGCCAGGCCTTCCGGAACCATGGGCGTGCCGCTGCGAGGAACGACGTAATCAAACGGATAATTGTCCTTCTCGCGGCGGAGGAGAACATCGGGTAGATTCCACAAGGAGAGATCCGCCTCGCCGCGCGCCAGCGCGATATAAAACAATGCTTGATCGCCGGGATAGCTTTTGGTGTTGGCGTCGAGATGGCGGAGCCAATCAAAACCGGCCGCAGCAGAATGCTGCTCGCGATGGAAGCGATAGATCATCGCAAAAAAGATGGCGCGCATGGTTCCCGACGGCAGCGGCTCGCGAATCGAAATGCGGCCGCGCCATTGCGGCTCGAGAAGCTCATCCCAATCCTGCGGCGCATTTTCTTTGGAAAGTTTTTCCGAATTGAACATGATCACTTCCGGCGTCAGATACGTGCCGTACCAGCGCTCCTGCGGGTCGTGATAGCTCGCTTCAAGTTGCGCGGCCCAGCTCGGGCGATACGGTTCGAGCAGGCCTTCGGCCGCGGCCTGCATGAACAGCGGTGACGGCGCCCCCCACCAAAGGTCGGCTTGCGGATTGGCCTTTTCCGAGCGCAGGCGATCCAGCACATTTTGCGAGCCCATGTCGAGCCATTCGACATTCACGCCGGGATGCGCCTGCTCGAAGCGAGAAGCGAAATCTTCGAGCAATTCCTTGCCGTGTGGCGAGTAAATGATGATTTGCTGTTGTTGGGTGCCGCAGCCGGCGCCAAGCCAGACGCCAATGAGCGGCAAAAGCAGAAAGCCCTGAACTCTTCGGCAAAAATTCTCCGCGAAGGTCAAGGCTTTCCGAAAAATGATTTGAAAAATCAACCGGCGTTTTGAACGAATCACGATGATGTTTGGTTTTATTTTGTTGGCGATGAAAGTTGATTGTGTGTCTCCCAATTTACGTTTTCTTTGCAGAAATGCAAGAAATTTGTTTGATTAAAAAATATAACGCGAAATGCCGATCGTGAAACGAAAGTCGCGGATGCGGCGCGCGTGGGTGGCGAGATTTTCGACATCCGGATTGTTCACGTTTTCCGTTCCGAAAGCGTATGTGCCCTCGACGGTTACATAAAATCCCAGCAACGGGCAGCGCAGGCCGGCGTCCAATTCCGGCGTGAACGTCAGCTCGTTGAACAAAGCTTTGATGTTGAGCTCATACCCCGGGATTGTTGCGTCATCATATTCTCTTCGATAGCGGGCGGACAGCAGGTTTTCCGCATTGATGCCGAACGACACAAAAGATTGCAGCCTGCCATGATGAAAAAACGCCCGCAGCTTGTTCGGCATCCCCAGATAAGTCGCGCGGCGAAAGTAACGAAACGTGAAAACGCTGTCGATGTCGCGCGCCGAGTAGCCGTGCCTTAGAAATTGAAAACCGGCGATATAACTGAGATGCTTGGAAATCACCAGCTCAAATTCCAACATAAAAGCCGGCTCGACGGCAATATCGGAGTTGACGATTTTGCCGCTGCTTTTTTCTTCGACGCGCATGTTGGAGAAATTCGGTCCGGCTTTGAGCGCCAGGCCGAATTTGTCGCCGGCGCCGGCGTTGGCCATAAATAACAAAACCAAGCCGCCACCAAGAAAACGTGTTTTCATTTTTGCTCGGTGACAAATTTATCGCGCCAATACCATCGTTTTTTGTTGCATAAATTGTCCGACCTGCAAGCGATACAAGTAGACGCCGCTGGCGACGTCGCGACCGTTGTCGTCTCGGCCATCCCAAGGCAGAAGATGGCGTCCCGCCGAGCGGGATTCGTCAAGAAGAGTGCGGATGAGTTGGCCGTTCAAATTATAAATACGCAAAGTAACGGGCGCAACAGCGGGAAGAGTGAATTCGATTGTCGTTTCAGGATTTCCCCCGCTCCGAGCGGGGGATTTCGCTCCGCTCAAGAATGGATTGGGATAATTTTGCGTCAAAATCGGCGTCGTTGGTAATTCGTTATTTCGTGTTATGGGTTCTTCAATGTCCG
>Ga0073934_10002647_pt1 | contig 36279 bp, 28 predicted proteins | sample LarsenN4metaG_FD_76834 | JGI IMG/M metagenome (GOLD analysis project Ga0073934, IMG submission 76834) | Hot spring sediment bacterial and archeal communities from British Columbia, Canada, to study Microbial Dark Matter (Phase II) - Larsen... ... | reverse complement strand
CATCCGCTCCAGGCGTGAGGATGAGTTCCGCGCCGAAGCCCTTCAGCATCAGCCGTCGCTCGATCGACATCGTCTCCGGCATGGTCAGCGTGAGCGGATAGCCGCGGGCCGCGCACACGTACGCCAGCGCGATGCCGGTGTTGCCGCTCGTCGGCTCGACCACATGCGTGCCGGGCTTGATTTTGCCCGTCTGCTCGGCGTCCCAGATCATGTTGGCGCCGATGCGGCACTTGACGCTGTAGGCAGGGTTGCGGCCTTCGATCTTGGCCAGCACCGTGGCCTTCAGCCCTTGCGCGAGGCGATTGATCCGCACCAGCGGCGTGCGGCCGATGGTCTCCGAGTTATCGGCGAAAATGGGCATCGAGGGATCCTTCCAGGCAGGGACGCGAACGACGGCGGTCCGTGGGCCACCTATTATGAGCACTGCCGCCAATTCCGAGAAGAGAAGCTTGGCGTTTTGGCGAGCCGGCGAGCCGGGAGCGTCAGCGACCGGAGGCGTCTCTTTTGCGGCGGCAACCCATTCAGTCCAAGCCCACCAGCACCGCGAACGGCAGCACGCCGACTTTGACCTTGATGTCGCGGGCAATGCCATCACGGCGAATGTGCAGCGCCAACTCGCTGTTCGGTTTGGCCCGCCGGACTGTATCCACCGCCGTGCGGAGGTCGGACGCGACTGTTCCTGCTACCGTCACCAGCACGTCGTCTTTCAGCACGCCGGCCATCTTCGCGGGGCTGCCTTCGAGCACGTTGAAGATGACGATCTCATTCCGGTCGTCATCTTTGCGGAGCGCGATGCCCACGAATCCGCCGCCGGTGTCGTCTTCGCCCGTCTTCGCGCGTTCCAGAGTCACCAGCCGCCGCACCGGTTGTCCGTCGAGTGCGAACGAATTGGGCCGCTCTTTGACGCCATCGGTGCGGCCATTGAGGCAGATCTTCAGCGAGTCCTTGTCGAGGCTGTAGATGCCCTCGTAGACCTTGTCGGAACCGCGAAGCTGCACATCGAACACATGTGGCTCGGTGGCGGCGTCGGCCGACACACGGGCAAATTCCTCACCGCCGATCAGCAACCGGTCCCCTCGGATCGTCAACAATGGCCGCTGCTCCGGCAACAGCACCGGCCCGGCTTCAGCTTCGACCGACACGAGCCTCCAGAAGCCCTGCAGCTCGGAGACACCGGCGTCGGCTTTCGACGTCGTATCAGCGCAATACAGAAGCGACAGCAACAATGCGAGCATCAATTGGCTCTCTGGATGTTGCGATGAACTGCCGTCGGTTATACCGGCGGCGTCAAGTCATGCACATTACCGTGCAGCTCCTGCCGCAGTCGGTTGAGGTCTTCGAGCGGCGCCTCCGCCATCACCGCGAACAGTTGAGGGTCTTTGGGCAGCACGTTTTCGCGAAGATCGTCCAGCGCACGGATCAGTCGCTCCATCAGTTCCATCGTGACCCGCAGGCGATCCGCGGCTTCAATGGACATGACCTCAGCGAGTCCCTGCAGCCGCTTGGTGCTCCAACGGCTCGACGGATTCCAGTAGCATCAATGAGACTTCCTGCCAACGATCCGGTTGATCGCCGTTTCCTTCAGGTCGCGTGTACACAGTCACTGAAAGATCGGCCGAGCTTGATTATCTCTGGATGACGTATCTCGAAAGTTCGCCCGCTCGCCATGTGCAGGCGAAAGGGTTGAAACGGCTCTGCGAAAATGAACTCTGTGATTGTGCGCGGATGAATCATGACATGGCTCTCCTCTACCCGCACATGATAGTCCCTCAGCCAGCGCCGAGACAGACGAAAGTCACCCTCGCTGGCGCTCAGGACTTCGTCGCGTCATCCCCACGCGCGACGCACCAGATCCACCATGTTCTTCCACATGATCCCCTCGATGTCGTCGGGCGTATAACCGCGGGCGCGCAGCAATCCCGGCAGCGTTTGCAGGTCGGCAATGGAGTTGAGGTCCATGGGGGTCTGTTCGTTGCCGTAGCCGCCGTCCAGGTCGGTGCCGATGCCGACGTGCTTCGCGTTGCCGGCGAGCTGGCAGATGTGGTCGATGTGCTCGCAGATGCGTTCGATCTTCAGTTGGAAATCGGCCGGCTTGCTGCGCAGGTGCATCCAGCCGGGGACCATCATGATGGCGTCGAACGCCATGCCCAGCACGCCGCCGCGCTGGATCACTGCCTGGATTTGATCGTCCGCGAACTGCCGGTTCCACGGGGCAAGCGTGCGGCAGTTCTGGTGGCTGGCCCACAGCGGACCGTCGTAGATGTCGAGTGCGTCCCAGAAGCATTCGTCGCACAGGTGAGTCACATCGAGAATGATCCCCAATCGCTGCATCTCTTTGATGAGGTCTTTCCCCGCGGGCGGCAGCGGGCCTTCGGCGTCGGTGCCATGTGCATAACGGCCAGGACCGTAATGCGCGGGACCAAGCGCGCGGAGTCCGTCTTCGTAACTGCGTTCGAGGTGCTTGAGCGTGATGATGGAGTCGGCCCCTTCGAGGCTGAGGATGTAACCGATCGGCAGCTTCGTTGGGGTCTTGAGCGACTCTTTGACATACGGTGTGCCGTCGTCGCAGGGCGGAGCTTTCAGCCACAGATCGAGGTGCTTGTCCAATTGTTCGCGGTTGCGGATCTGGACGAGCTCGCCCTGTTCTTCCATGGCGCGGTACCACGCGAGTTGCCCCTGCGTTTGCGCCCAAGCCTGTTCCGGGGAGTTCCAGCCGGGCAGCCGATGGAAGTAGGGTGAATACCGGCCAATCTGCGTCGCTACACACAGGCCGATGCGGCCTTTGCGCATCTCTGGCAGGCAGACGGTGTTGTTGCCCCGGTCCACCTTGTCTTTCATGAACTGTTCCCAGCGGCGGATGCGTTCGAGCGGCCAGCGCAGATCGCGGTTCCATTCGAGGGCGTTCATGCTCAGGTCGAGATGCACGTCGAAGATGAAGGCAGGCGAAGTCATGGAGCAGGATCCTTTGGAGGGCACATGCCGCGATTGTGATGGATTGGGCAGGCCAGCGAAAGGCAGTAAAGCGTGCCTCACGCCGGGGCGCAAAGTACTCCAAGGCAAGGGAAGAGATGAGAACACTGATCTCCGCTAATCTTCGTTGATGTATTGAATTCAGCGGTGATCAGCGTGAATCAGTGTTTCCATTGCTTCCATTGCGACCGTTGTGTCATCGCGTGAGGTCCTCTTCGTGTTCCGATATGATCTTCGCGTGTCACGTTCCGTTAACCGCAAGCGACTTCTCATGGAACCCCTCAACGTCGCCGATTACGAGCGTCTCGCGGCCGAGAAGCTGCCGCAGATGGTGTACGACTACTACGCCGGCGGCGCGGACGACGAAGTGACCGTGCGCGAAAACCGGTTGGCGTGGCAGCGGCTGGCGCTCAAACCGCGTTGCCTCGTGGACGTCACGCAGCGCGATCTGTCCACGACCGTGCTGGGTATGCCGATCTCGATGCCCATCCTCACCGCGCCGTGCGGGTTCAACGCGCTGGCACATCCCGACGGCGAGTTCGCCGTCGCGCGGGCGGTCACGGCGGCGGGCACCATCCAATGCGTCAGCACCGCGGCGACATCGAGCCTGGAAGAAGTCGCGACGGCCGTGCCCGACGGCGTGCGTTGGTTCCAACTGTACTGCTACAAGGACCGCGGCATCACGCAGGCACTGGTCGAGCGTGCGACGGCGGCGGGATATCGCGCGATTGTATTGACGGTAGACGCACCGTTCGTCGGCCGGCGCGAGCGCGACATCCGCAACCGGTTCGGCCTGCCGCCGGGGCTGCGGTGGAAAAACCTCGAACCGTATGGCTGCGACCGCATGGACGCCGGCGGCGATGGTTCCGCGCTGGTGAAGTACATCGAAAGCATCTGGGACGCCGGGTTGACCTGGGACGCGGTGGATTGGCTCCGCAGCGTCAGCCCGTTACCGGTGGTGTTAAAAGGCGTGCTCTCCGCCGAGGACGCACGGATTGCCGCGGGACACGGCGTGGATGCGATCATCGTGTCCAACCACGGTGGACGGCAACTGGACGGCGCGATTCCTACGGCCGTCGCGCTGCGTGATGTCGTCGATGCCGTAGCTGGTACCGTGGAGGTCTACGTGGATAGCGGCATCCGCCGCGGCAGCGACGTGCTGAAAGCGCTCGCGCTGGGGGCGCGAGCGGCGCTCATCGGCCGACCATACTTGTGGGGCCTCGCGATCGACGGCGAAGCGGGGGTGTCGCGCGTGCTGTCGCTGCTGCGTGCGGAGTTGGATTTGTGCCTGGCGCTGTCGGGACAGACGAGCGTGCGGAAGGTGTCGCGAGCGCTGATCGCTGCAGAAGCCCAGGGATAGCGATCCCTGGGTTCTTTGCTTTGAACTCAGGAAGAAGAGACCCAGGGATGGCTATCCCTGGGCTTCCAAGAGACCGAGCGAGACGAGTTCGCGCTTGGCTGCTTCCAGCCCGTTCTTCACCCAAATGAAGTCGCAGCCGCAGGTCACCCAGCGGGCGCCCCGGTCGATCAATTCCCGCATCCGCTGTGGCGTGCCCGTCGGCGTGCCCCAGGCCTTGCCGTGACGGTCGGCGGCGGCGGCAATCTGCCTCAGCGCATCGTCGAGCTTGGGGTGATCGAACTGCCCCGGCACTCCAGCAAGGATCGAAAAGTCCGCCGGGCCGAGCATGATGACGTCGACGCCATCGACCGCGGCAATTTCATCCACGCGCTCCAGCGCCTGCGGATCTTCGATCTGCACGACGATCCACGTTTCCTCGTTGGCGATGCGGATGTAATCGGAGAAGCTGGTCAGGCAATACGGGCAGTCGGGATTGCCGCTGTCGAAGCCGCGGGTGCCCTGCGGCGCGAACTTTGCCCACCTGACGACTTCGCGGGCTTCCTCGGCCGACTGGCATCGCGGATACATGATGCCGTGCGCGCCGAACTCCAGCAGCCGCCCCATTCGCATGAATTCGCCCTTGGCCGGCCGGCACATGACGTCGGTGCGTCCTACGCGCGCCGCGCGCAGCAGGTGCCCCGCGGTTTCGACGCTCACCGCGTGATGCTCGAGGTCCATCCAGATGAAATCGAATCCGAGCAGACTGGCGAGTTCGTACACCACGGGGTCGGTGAACGCCAGCGCCACGCCGACAGCGGGCTGTTTGTTGCGAAGTTTTGCTTTGACGACGCTGGGACGCATGAGATGAATGCCCTTTGTGTTGGTGCATCATAGCCCCACGAGCCGTATCGGGCGATGCTGAGAGCTCTCGTCAATGCCGGCGGAACTGCATCGAGTGCCAAGGCGACAGCCTGTTTTGAGCCGTCGCCCCCAACACGACTCTCACGGAGGGGCTAAGACGGAAGGCGTTCAGAACCGCCGAATGGCGTTCACGCCGATGAAGTGCGTATACGCCTTGTAGGAGCTATTGTCGAAGTCGCCCCCGAGGAAGTCGCTGTCGCCGACCGCAATTCTCGGGCTGAACGTGAACATGTACGCCGCATCGAGATCCCACAATCCCCACCGCAGTCCGTAGCCCACCGAGAAGCAATGCTCCAGGATGGCCGGGGTGTACGGCGTCAGCGTTTCTGACGGTATGGGGTTGCGGTGATACACGTAGCCCGCGCGAATGGTCTGGTTCGCGGTGATGAGTTCCTCGTAGCCAAACCGGAACGAGACCGTGTCTCGCCACCGCAGCGGGAACTGCTCGTGAATCGCTGTGGCCGCCGGGTGCGCTTCGTCGGTGAGCGTGATGCCGAAGTCGTCGAACGCCGACGACCAGTTGAACCAGATCACATCCATCGCCACCACGCGCGCGGGGTCGAGTTGGTGCCGGACGCCGAGTCCCAGCGTTCGCGGCCAGGTCATGTTCACGTCGGCATCGAAGCCGTAGGGGCCAATGACCGGCAGCGTGGCCCGCGTGTTGCCTTCGAGTTGGAACCGGCTTTCGCTCTGATAGGCCAGCCCCAGCGTGGTCGCCTCGGTGAGGAGGTACTGCAGCCCCGCGGAAAAAATCGGCGTGACGCCGGTGGCCTGCAAATCGATCACCGTCGGCATGCCAGTCAGCATCCCCGCATTCTGCAATGTGTACGGGCCTTCCAACTCCGCGTGGCTGAACCCCACCCCGAGCGTGCCGCCAATCGACAGTTGATCGGTTACACGGTAGGCGAGCGACGGCACGATCTTCGTCAGCGAGCCCCAGGACTTATAGGTCCGCTCGCCGCCATACGGGAACTGGCCCTCCAGTTGGAACGTCTGCGAAAATCCGGCCGGCGTGAACACACCTAGTCCGTAGGCCAGGTTCTCGTCGAACTCGGCCCGCCGGATGATGGCGAATTGCGGGATGGGCACGGCGTTCACATCGTGTGCCGACGCGTTGTCTGGGTCCGAGTACCGCATGTCGGTAATCAGAACGCCGCCGCCGATCTCGAACAGCCCTTCGGAGCTGATGTTAATCGCCGCGGCGGGGTTGTCGAAGAGGATGGCGCCGTTGTCGGCAAAGCCCAGGTTGGTGCCGCCGCGGCCGATGGAGCGCGGCGAGACGCCGTTGAGATGGATACCGTCTGCCCACGCCGGAACCGTAGCGCAGCACAACAATACGGCAGCGACGGCCGATCGCGTCATAAGCGCATCCCTGCGTTCAGATCCGGGAGAGACGATGGGCGGTGTCGGGCGTATCGGCCACCGCCGCCGCGGGGGATTACTGCAACGGTTGTGCGTATCGCGATCGCGATGCAACATCTACCGAGCCTGCCGGTTGCGCAAACTTTGACGGCAAGAACGCCAACGCGTAAGACGGATTTCCAGTCCGTCCTGCGCAAAGACGGTGCGACTTCACGCCACCGGCGCCACTGGCGGCAGCTCGACGCGGACCCCGTCGAACCGTGAGGCGGCCTCGTTGTCGAACCGCTCGCGAACCAGCACGAAGTCGTCTTCCAGCGACAGGAACGCATCCACCATCACCGGGTCGAACTGCGTGCCGCGGCCTTCCAGAATGATCTTGCGGGCCTCTTCGTGACTGAAGGCGGGCTTGTACACGCGTTTGCTGGTGAGGGCATCGTAAACGTCGGCGAGCGCGGTGATGCGTCCGGTGAGCGGGATCTGCTCGCCGGGGATGCCGTAGGGGTAGCCCTTGCCATCGAACCGCTCGTGATGCGTGAGCGCGATGTCGCGGGCCATAATGAGGAACTCGGCGTCGGGGTTCACGTGCGCCACGGCTTCCAGCGTCCGCGCCCCGATCAGCGTGTGCTGCTTCATGATGCTGTATTCTTCCGGCGTGAGCTTGCCCGGCTTGAGCAGCACCGAGTCCGGAATGCCCACCTTGCCGATGTCGTGCAACGGCGTGGTGAGGTACAGCATCTCCACGAAGTCCCCGTCGATCTCGTTGCAGAAACGGCCGCTGCGGCCGAGCTCTTCGCCGAGCAGCCGGCAGTATTCGCGGATGCGCTCCAGGTGCGCGCCGGTTTCGGTGTCGCGCGATTCCGACAATTTCGCGAGGGCGAAGATCGTCAGATCGCGGCTTTCCAGGCTGATCACGCGCCGGCCTACGGCCAGACGCATGTTCAGCTCCTGCGGATGGAACGGCTTGGTGAGGAAGTCGTCGGCGCCGGCGTCCAGCCCCTCGACGACGTTCGCCACGCCGCCGTTCGACGTCAGCAGAATGAAGTAGATGTAGCCGTTCCAGCGACGCTGGCGGACCCGCCGGCACAGTTCCAGCCCGCTCATTTCCGGCATTTCCCAATCGGAAATGACCATGCGGAACCGGCCCGACCGCAACAGATGCAGCGCTTCCCGGCCATCCTGCGCCACCGTCACTTCGTAACCGAATTCCTGCAGTGTGGCTTCCAGCAGCTTGGCAGAAACGGTATCATCTTCAGCAACCAGGACTCGCATACAGTTCTTTCCAGCCGCGCCAGGGCGCGCGGCATTCCACCTATGTTCCCGAATTCCACGCGAGCTGCTGCCAGGCGGAATCGAACTCGTCTCGTTCCAAAGTCAACGCGTCCAGCTCGGCGCGAATCTGGTCCCACGCCTCGGCGCGCGCCGCAGCTTCCAACACCGCTGCCTGCTGGCGCACCGCATGGGCCGAGACGTTCGCCGCCGCACCTTTGATGCGATGGGCAAACTTGGCCACTGCCGCGGCATCGGCGGCGGCAACGGCGGCGGCAATCCGTGTCAGGTCCTCCGTCAACTGGCGCTGGAAGCGCCCCAGCACCCGTTGCACGAGTTCTGATTTTCCCAAGCAGCGCCCAAGCAGCTCTTCAGTATCCAGAGGAGGGGCAGTAGTCGCGGCGGCAACCTGCATGGCGGTTCTCGGTTCTCAAAGCAGATCGATAGGCGTTACGGAGTTCGGACAAGTCCGGCTGCTGAAACCTACGCCGTGTCCGCGTCGAGTCAAAGGCGGTTTATCCCTCCCGTTTGATCCCGTACGTGTCCGTTAGGACTTCCGACACCCTGAGAGGGAGTGTGCGCACCGATCGTGACGGTTGTGCCGTCTGCACACCCATCTCACGGCGTCTTCGCAGGGAGAGCGGGCCGGAGGACTCTACGCTCAGGCATCACCGTCCCGCAGCGGCTTTCTTTTTTGCGATGGGTCGCTGGGCATCGCGACCGGCTTTGAAGATGTCCACCGTCACCGCGTTCGATTGCCGCGGACCCGGCGTGCTGCGACCGTTTGCGACGAAGCCTTCGAGTTTCGCCGTCAATCGCGAAACGATGTCGGGATAGCGCTCCTGCACGTTCTGCTGCTCGCTGACGTCGCTCTTGAGATTGAACAACTGCACCGCCGGTAATGCGCTCGCATCGTCACGCCCCGGTCGCGGTGCGCTCCAGCCACCCGAACCGGGGCACAGCGCGAGCTTCCAGTCCCCCTCGCGAATCGCAAACGAACCGTTGATCGAGTGATGAACGACTGCGTCGCGCGTCTGCTGCGTACCCAGCAAGGTCGGCAGAAAGCTCACGCTGTCCTCCGCGGCATTGTTCGGAATGGGAATACCCAGCACATCGGCGCACGTGGCGAACACGTCGGTGAGGCACGTCAACCGGTCCGTCTGCGTCCCCGGCTTGACCTTCCCCGGCCAGCGCACGAGAAACGGAACGCGGTGGCCCCCTTCGTAAATGTCCGCCTTCGTGCCCCGAAAGACGTAACTGGGGTTGTGTCCCTTCGGAAGCAGTTCCTCATACTTGGCCTGCGGCGAGCAGCCGTTGTCGCTGGTGACCACCAGCAGCGTGTTGTCGGCAATGCCCGCGTCGTCGATGCACTGGAGCAGTTGTCCCAGGCTGTGATCGGTTTGCAGGACGAAATCGGCGTACGGGTTGAGGCCGCTCTTGTCCTGCCATTCGGGCGTGGGGGCGATCGGCGTGTGGGGCGAGGCCAGCGGGAGATACAGAAAGAATGGCTGCCTCGTCTTCGCTCGGTCCTGCACATACTTCACGGCGCGCTCGGTGAGCGCAGGCAAAACATCGGCGACATCGAAGCCGGGCGCCGCCGGCCCCTGTCGCGTCATAGCTCCGCTGCGGCCGAGCATCATCGGAAACTGGCGATCCTCTGTCGGCACCTTCGTCACGCGGTCATTGTGGACGAAGGTGTACGGCACCATGTCCAGCGAGGCGCTGATGCCGAAGTACTCGTCGAACCCCACGCTGTTCGGTCCGTTGGCGATAGGCTGGCCGTAATCGACGTTGAACACCTGCTCGCGCGGCTCGATATTCAGCTCGGTGACCTCTTTGCCCGGATGCTTCACCCAGTCCATGCCGAGGTGCCACTTGCCGAAACAGGCGGTGTGATAGCCCTGCCGGTGCAGCAACTCGGCGACGGTGAGCCGGCCAGGCTCGATGAGCCGCGGGCTGAGGCCCCCCAACACCCCCTGCTGCAGCTTGGACCGCCAGGAATACCGGCCGGTCAACAGGCCGTACCGCGTGGGCGTGCAAACCGCCGAGCCCGTGTGCGCATCGGTGAACGCCATCCCTTCCGCCGCCACGCGGTCGAAGTGCGGCGTGCGGATCTTCCCCTGCGGATTGAGGCAGGATACGTCCCCGTAACCCAGGTCGTCGCACAACACGCAAATAATGTTCGGCCGCTCGGCCGCGACACTGGGTGCGCCCGAAGCGATCAGGACGGCGGCAAGAACACAAGCAGCGCGTGACATGCGATGTCCTCAAATTAAGAGATTTACCACGAAGGCCACCAAGTGGCACGAAGTGAATACAAAAGGGAAAGCCAGCGCAGACGATGTTCGACCTTTCAACTCCTGATCTCCCTTCGTGGCCTTCGTGCCTTCGTGGTTTCTCCGGAACGCCTTTTGACTTGAACGAGGCACGTTTGTATCACACAGAGTATGACGATGCACACGATCCCTCGACCCATGACTTCCGCCTTCGTAGACTGAAACCATGACCCGCGCCCTTATCACCGGCATCACCGGGCAGGACGGTTCGTACCTCGCCGAGCATCTGCTGGCGCTGGGCTACGAAGTACACGGCATCGTCCGCCGCGTCGCCCTCGAGGACGCCCGGCACCGACTGTCGCGGCTGAAGGGCGTGCTCGACCGCATTCACCTGCACGCGGCCAGCCTCGAAAGCTTTCCCAGCCTGTACCAGGTGATCAACAAAGTCCAGCCCGACGAACTGTACCACCTCGCCGCGCAGAGCTTCGTCTCCTATTCCTTCGACGACGCGTTCTCCACGTTCCGCACCAACATCGACGGCACCCATTACGTGCTGGAATCGGTGAAGCAGTGCGCCCCCAAGTGCCGGGTGTACTTCGCCGGATCGAGCGAAATGTTCGGTAACAGCCCCGAAACGCCGCAGCGGGAAACGACACGGTTCATGCCGCGGTCCCCCTACGGCATCTCCAAGCTCACCGGCTACGAACTGTCCCGCAATTACCGCGAAGCCTACGGCATGTTCGTCTGCTCCGGGATCCTGTTCAACCACGAGTCGCCGCGGCGGGGATTCGAGTTCGTCACGCGGAAAATCAGCTCGCACGTGGCGGCCATCAAGAAGGGGCAGGCTAAGCAGTTGCCGCTGGGCAACCTGCAAGCCAAGCGCGACTGGGGCTTCGCCGGCGACTACGTGAAGGCCATGCACCTGATGCTGCAGCAGCCCACCCCGCAGGACTACGTGGTGGCAACGGGGGAAACGCATTCCGTGCAGGAATTCTGCGAACTCGCGTTCGCCCGCGCGGGTCTCAACTGGCAAGACCACGTGGTGGTGGACCAGGAATTCTACCGCCCTGCCGAGGTGCATCTGTTATTGGGCGACGCCACCAAGGCCCGCCAGGAATTGAAGTGGCAACCGACGGTAACATTCCGCGAACTGGTGCACATGATGGTGGACCACGATTTGCAAGTGGGGTGTGGGGAGTGGGGTGTGGGGAGCAGTTAGGTCAACGGTCTGCTACCCCGTTCGTCTCTGCTCACTCCTCATTCCCCACACTCCACCCCCCGCTCTCATGATTTTCGTCCTCGACAACTACGACAGCTTCACCTACAACCTCGTGCAGCGGTTCGGGGAGATCGACCGCCGGCTCGATGTGCGCGTGGCGCGGAACGACCAGATTACGGTCGATGAGATCGCCGCGCTCCAGCCGCAGGCGATCATGGTGTCGCCCGGCCCGTGCACGCCGCACGAGGCGGGGATCTCGATGGAGCTGATCCGCCGGCTGGGACCGGCAATTCCCACGCTGGGGGTGTGTCTGGGGCATCAGTCGCTGGCGGAGGTGTTCGGCTCGCCGGTGGTACGCGCGGAACGCCTCATGCACGGCAAGGTCTCGCCGATCTTCCACGACGGCCGCGGCGTGTTCGCGGGGCTGCCGAACCCATTCACCGCCACGCGGTACCACAGCCTGGCGGTGCCGGTGGACCAGGTGAGCGGCGAACTCGAGCTCAGCGCCTGGTCCGACTTCCCCGGCCACGCCCGCGAAGTGATGGGCTTGCGCCACAAGGAGTTTCCCATCCACGGCGTGCAATTCCACCCGGAGAGTTTTCTCACCGAGGCGGGGACGCAGTTGCTGGCGAACTTTCTAAAGTTGGCGGGGGTGCTGAATTGAGCCTGACACGACAATGATCATATCCGATGGAGAATTTCATGGAGCGAAGCAGTCTGAAACGAGCATTGCGAAGCGTTGGAATGCAAGTGTTCGTCGAACATTTTGCCCAAATCGGCGATTCTCGTCTGACAGTTGGAGACTTAGCCGATCGCTTGCCGCATAAGTACACGCCTCTCTCCCGCGCGACTCGGGCAACGAAGGCGCGAAGCATCTTCGCTTCCGGCCTACAACGCGAGGCGCTTTCCAGGATCGCGTCGGCTACTCGTGTCGATCCGACGGTGCGGTCCCGGGCGCAGGAACTGCTTTCGACGCGCTAATTGAGCCGGCGTCGTGGTAAGATCCGTCAAGGTACAAGTCTCTTCGCAACACATCACTGAAGCTGACAGAATCCTTGCGGACAGCGGTCATGTTCATTGGCCTCCGCCGTTTTTCGTCCTGCGATACGAAGGGCGAAGATTCGCCAGCCCAGGTTGCAGAAGCTCGAATCTGGCGGAGCCGTTCGTCGAATCCGAGGGAGGTGGTTTTGCGGCGGTTGTGGTACCGTTTCCCGTCAACGAAGCCGTCGTCTTGCAACGATTCTACGCGATGAGTCCGTTCACAACCTGTCCGTGTACGTCGGTCAAGCGGTAGCGGCGCCCCTGGAAGCGGTAGGTGAGCCGTTCGTGGTCGATGCCCAACAGGTGCAGCATCGTCGCCTGCAGGTCGTGGACCGAGACGCCATCCTTCACGATGTTGTAGCCGAACTCGCACGTCTCACCGTGAACGTGGCCCGGCCTCACACTGCCTCCCGCCAGCCAGATCGTGAAGCACCGCGGATGATGGTCGCGGCCGAAATTCGGCTGGATCTTCCCTTGGCAGTAGTTCGTGCGGCCGAACTCGCCGCCCCACACTACCAGCGTGTCGTCCAACATGCCGCGCTGCTTCAAGTCTTTGACGAGCGCCGCCGCGGGCCGATCGGTCTCCTGGCACAGCTTGGGCAGCGCGCCGGGCAATCCGCCGTGATGGTCCCAGTCCTGATGATACAACTGGATGAACCGCACTCCGCGCTCGGCCAAGCGCCGCGCGAGCAGGCAGTTGGCCGCGAACGTGCCGGGCTTCATCACGTCGGGTCCGTAGGATTCCAGCACGTGTTCCGGCTCTTTGGAGAGGTCGGTTGCTTCGGGCACGCTGGACTGCATGCGGAACGCCATCTCGTAGTGGTCGATGCGATTCTGGATTTCCGCGTCGGGCGTGCCTTTCAGTTGATGTTCGTGCAATTCGCGCAGCCGGTCGAGCATCAATCGCCGACTCTCCTCGCTGATGCCCGCCGGATTGCCCAGGTACAGCACCGGATCCTTCGCCGCGCGGAACAGCACGCCCTGGTGCTTCGACGGCAGAAACCCGCTGCCCCACAGATGCGCTCCGAGCGGCTGGCCCCCTTTGTCCTTGGTGATGAGCACCACGAACGACGGCAGGTCGGCGTTGTCCTGGCCGAGGCCGTAACTCAGCCACGCGCCAATGCTGGGCCGCCCGGCGATCTGCGTCCCGGTCTGCAGGAACGTCACACCGGGACCGTGGTTGATGGCGTCGGTGTACATCGACCGCACGATGCACAAATCGTCGGCGATCGACGCGGTGTGCGGCAACAGCTCGCTGAACCACGCACCGGCCGGTCCGTGTTGCGAGAACGTGAACGGCGAACCGACGAGCGGGATCGAAGACTGGTTGCCCGACATGCCGGTAAGCCGCTGTCCGCCACGCACGGAATCGGGCAACTGCTGTCCGTGCCGCTCGTTGAGCAGCGGCTTATAATCGAACAGATCGAGTTGCGACGGCGCGCCGGACATGAACAGATAGATGACTCGCTTCGCCTTGGGGGCAAAATGCGGATCGCCGAGCACGCCGCGGTCCTTCGTATCCGCGCCGGCATCGCGCGCCAGCAATTCGGCGAGCGCAACGCCACCGAGGCCCATGCCGAAGCGATTCAGCATTTCGCGGCGATTTACTGGGACGTTCATAGTTGATTCCTCAGATCACAAAGACTGAGCCACGGATCAACACGGACGAGCACGGATATAGATTCCAAATCCGTGTGAACCCGTGTTGATCCGTGGCTGCATTCTTATCGTTTCACCACACACGCATCGTGATTCAACAACGCCTGCGCCAGCACCGTCGCAGCGGCGGCTTCGGGGGCGGGAATTGTTGTATCTGGTGCCGTCTGGCCGATCTTCACCAGCGCGTCCGCGTCGCTCGGATGCGCGCGGAAGTGCGCCAATTGTTCTTTATACAACAGCGTCAGGATCTGTCGCTCGCGCTCGTCCGGCGGGCGGCTCAGGCAGCGCAGCGTGCCTTGCTCGATTATCGCTGCAACATCGCCCTTCGAGTCGCGGTGCAGCGTCGTTCCCAGCACGCGGGCGGCTTCCACGTACTGTGTCCCGTTGAGCAGAATCAGCGCCTGCAGCGGCGAATCGGTCCGTTCCCGTTTCACGACGCACACCGCCCGGCGGGGCGCATCGAAGGCGACCAGGGCCGGCGGCGGACCGGTGCGCCGCCAGTTCGTGTAAATGCTGCGGCGATAGACGCCGTCACCGCCGGAGGAATTGGCGGGCTTGAACGCCTCGCTGAGTTCATACGGATTGACGGGCGGGCCGCCGAGGTCGGTCTTGAGCAATCCCGCCGCGGCGAGGGCGTTGTCGCGGATCATCTCTGCCGGCAACCGCAGCCGCGGGCCGCGGGCCAGCCATTCGTTGTCGGGGTCGTCGGCCATTGTTTTCGCATCCGCGAGGCTCCGCTGGCGATAGGTCTGGCTCATCACGATGGTCTTCAGCAGCGCCTTCGTATCCCAGCCGCTGTCGATGAACTTCAAGGCCAGCCAGTCGAGCAGTTCCGGATACGACGGCCGGGCTCCCTGGCTGCCAAAGTCTTCCGATGTCCGAACCAGGCCGCGACCGAACAGGCTCTGCCAGAAGCGGTTGACTGTCACGCGGGCCGTGAGCGGATGATTTCGATCTGTCAGCCACATCGCCAGCCCGAGCCGGTTGCGGGGAGCATCCGTCGGAAACGGCGACAGTGCCGCTGGCGTGCCCATCGTCACTTCGTCTCGGCGCTGGTTGTATTCGCCGCGTGCGAGGACATACGAGGGTTTCGGTTCCGGCAGTTCGCGCATCACCATGATTTCTTTGACGCCTTCGGCGAACGTCACCAGCTCGCCGCGCGCTTTCTGGATGACCGCAAGCTGCTGCTGCCATTCGTTGTCGGCAGTCGCGAGATGATAGGAGAAGATCCGGTCGCGGTCGGCGTCGGTGAGTTGTTGCACCGGCTTCTGGACCAGTGCTTTGGCGGTCGAGTCGTCGAACGTCGCGAGCACTTCCAGCTCCGACAGCGTGCGGCCGAACACGCGGAAGTCGTCAATCTGCCCGCCGGTGAAGCCGCGGTCGCGGAAGCGTTCGCCCAGCGCGATATGGTCCCCCCCGCCGCCGGTGATCTCCTTTGTCAGGTGATCGCGAACGACGTCAATTGTCGCCGACCGGCCGTTCACGAAGATTTTCAAACCGTCCGCGCGGCTGCTGCCGTCGGATGTGACGACCACGTGGGTCCATTCGCTGACTGGCACAGGTTGCTGAGTGCGAATCGAAATCGCGTTGCCTGGCCAGAAGTGGATCAGCGACCACTTGAGCCGGCCATCTTCGATGAGCAGCTCATAGCCGCGGCTGGCGGCGTCGGTCCACGCGCGCGACCGGTGGAACACCACGGCACGATCTTTCACATCGGGCGTCTTGAGCCACAACGCGACGCTGAACGGTTCGTGGCGATGGAAGTTGCCCAGCGGCAGGTTAACCGGGTCGTCGCCGGTGAACTCGACCGCGCTGCCGGACTTGCCCGGAACCAGCCTGTTTTCGCCGTGGATTGTGGCGGGCTTGTTCGGATCGATGGTATTGGCCAGTTTGCCGTCGACATTGACGTCCAAAGAGAACCGGGCCAATTCGCCGGGGATGAAAAAGTGTCCGGGGCGCTCGGCAGCCTCCCGGACACACCTGGCGAGATCGAACGTCGGCCGCTTGACGTCGCGCAACGTGACCAGCTTGTGCTCTTCCTCAGCGACCGCGCGCTGTAATTGGGCCAAGCGCTGTTTCGCCGGCTGGTCGGTCAGCCACAAGGTCGGCGTGGGGGGCGACTGCGTAAAGTAGGAATACAGCCCGGCTTCGTCGATGTTCTGGAAGGCTGCGAACAGCTGGTAGAACTCCTTCTGCGTAATTGGATCGAACTTGTGGTCGTGGCAGCGGGCGCACTCGAACGTGAGGCCCAGAAACGCCGTGGCAAACGTCTGCACGCGGTCGCACACGTATTCCACGCGGTATTCCTCCTCGACGCTCCCGCCTTCCGACTCCTGTTGATGCAGCCGATTGAACGCCGTCGCCAGGATCTGGTCGTCGGTGGCATTCGGCAGCAAATCGCCGGCGAGTTGCCAGGTCATGAACTGGTCGAAGGGCAGGTTCTCGTTGAATGCGCGAATCACCCAGTCGCGCCACGGCCACATCTCGCGCTCGCGGTCCACCTGGAAGCCGAAGCTGTCGGCATAGCGGGCGACGTCGAGCCAATCCACGGCCATGCGTTCGCCGTAGCGCGGCGACTGCAGGAGGCGGTCGACGGCTTTTTCGTAGGCGTCTGGCGACGGATCGTTGAGGAACGCAGCAATCTCGTGCGGCGACGGCGGCAGGCCAGTGAGGTCAAAGCTCACGCGGCGGAGGAGCGTCGTGCGGTCGGCCTCGGGTTGCAGAGTGAGTCCGCGCTTCGCCAGGCCGGTGCGGACGATATGGTCAATTGGCGAGCCATCACCAGCGGGCACGTCGACCGGCTGCAGCGAAATGAATGCCCAGTGCGCCTCGTATTCGGCACCTTGGGCAATCCAGCGCGTTAAGACGTCGATTTCGGTCCTGGTGAGATCGCCAAGCTTGGCCCGCGCGGGGGGCATGTGGTAGTCAGGATCGGCACTGGTGATGCGGGCCAGCAGGTCGCTGTCGGTGGGTTGACCGGGGACGATGGCCCCGCTGTCGATGGCGCTCGAGCGCACATCGAGCCGCAAGCCCGCCTGCCGCTTCTGCCCGTCCGGACCGTGACAGTGGAAGCATTTGTCCGACAGGATTGGCCGCACATCGCGGTTGAACCGCACGCGATCATCGGCGCCGCAGACGACGTTCATCGCGACCGGCAAAACAGCGATCAGGCAGGACAGCCACAGTGTGTTCGTCGACATGTTGGCGGCTTTGCGGGAGGGCTGGCGTCGGCGGGCAACCTCGATTGTCCCGTCCGGCGGCGCAGGGGTCAATTGGACAAATCGAAATGCGAGGACTTCTTACCGGCTTTCATCATTCAGTCGTTCGCGCAGCCGGTCGCAGATGATGTCCAGCATCAGCGGGTGCACGCCCAGCGGCGGACAGAGCTCAATCGCCACGTGCGGGTGTGCCTCGGACAGCTCGCAACAGTGCCGCTGCAGATCCTCAACCACATGCCGGCCGGCGGAGAGAAAGTAGGGCATCAGCAGCACGCGCTTCGCGCCGCGAGCGACACAGGTTTGGGCGGCGGCGGGAATCGATGGTTCGGCGAGTTCAAGATAGGCGACGTCTACCATCGCGTATTCCCCACGCGACTCCAACTCCTGCGCAATCGCGCGCACGTCGTCGTTGGCTTCCGCGCGACGGCTGCCGTGGGCGATGAGAATGACGGCAGTAGCTGCAACGTCGGACATCGGCGGAGACCTCGACGCAGGGATGCTGGCATTTTATGGTGGCGACAGAGCAGTTAAAGCCCGGCTCTTCCGAAAGCCGGGCTTCAAGGACAGCGCCGCATGGACTTGGAACGCATCGGGCCGTACGTCGTCGAGGCGCAAATCGGTGCCGGAGGGATGGGAACGGTGTACCGCGCCCGTCATGCCGAGACCGGCGAGGTGGCGGCGGTCAAGGTGTTGCCGCCGGTGCTGGCGCGCGAGGAAGGCTTCGTGCTGCGGTTCTCCCGCGAGGTGGAGGCGCTCGAGAAGCTGTCAAACCCGCATATTGTACGACTGCTCGGAAGCGGCTCGGAACGGGACACGTACTATTTTGCAATGGAGTTCGTCGACGGCGAAACGCTCTCCCAGCGGCTTTTGCGCGAACGGCGGATTGCCTGGCGCGACGCTGTCGCCATCGCGCTGCAACTGTGTTCGGCCCTGAAGGCAGCCCACGACGCCGGCGTCATCCATCGCGATTTGAAGCCGTCGAACATCCTGCTGGCAGCCGACGGCACGGTGAAGCTCACCGACTTCGGCGTGGCCCAGCTCTTCGCTGCGGAGAAGCTGACGATCACCGGCGGTGTGGTGGGCACCGCGGAGTATATGTCGCCCGAGCAGGCCCAGGGGCAACGGGCCACGAAGCGCAGCGACCTGTACTCGCTGGGCGCCGTGCTGTACGTCATGCTCACCGGCCGCCCGCCCTTCAGCGGCGCCACCGCCGTCGACGTGCTGCACAAACACCGCTACGGGCAGTACGACCTGCCCAGCCGCTTCGTGCCGGAGATTCCCTCCTGGCTCGACGACGTGGTGCGGCAACTGCTCGAAAAAGATCCCGACAACCGGGTGCCCGACGCATTCGTGGCGTCGCGACGGCTGCAGGAGGTCGTGAAAAAGGTGGAGCTGCGCGAGAGTGGCAACGTAACGGTCGCCGCGGGGAGCGTGCCGCTGGCCGCCGAATCGTCCGACGTCGCGCGCGGTCCGGGGCCGGCGACGCTGCTGCGAAACCTCGTCAAAGACGAGATCCGCCGCGGCGAGCCGCAATCCTGGTGGCAGAAACTCCTCAACAACACGTACATGCTGGTGGCGCTGCTCGTGGGTCTCGTCGGCGTCGTGTGGTGGATGCAGTCGCGACGCATGACGCCGGAGCAGCACCTGCTGGCTGCCAAGGCACTTCTGGACCAACCCGCGAGCAGCGATTGGCTCACCGCCCGCGATGAGCACTTGCGGCCGCTGCTGGAGAGCGACCGCGTAAAATGGGCCGCCGCCGTCGAGCCCCTGCTCGCCGAGGTCGAACTGTATGAATTGGAGCAAAAACTGTCGTCGCCGCGGAAGCGCGCCAAGACGACTCCCCCGCTCACCGAGCCGGAACGCCTTCTGATGGATGTGCGGCGACTGTGGGACGCTGGGCAACTTGCGGAAGCCGAGCGGCGGCTCACGGCGGTCCAAACGCTCCTCGCTGACGATCCCGATGCAGCAACGCTGTTGAGGCTTGCGGCGCGCTGGCAGGAGGCGCTGTCGGAGGCCCGCACGCTGCGCCCCTCTGCCGCTGAGTATGCCCGTGCGGCGCTGGAGCGCGCCGCAGCGCTGGAACAGACCAACCGGCAGGCAGCGCGCGCCATCTGCGAAGCGATCGTTGAGCTCTACCGCGACGATCCGTCGGTAGCAAACGAGGTCGCCGAAGCGCAACAGCGGTTGTACGCCGAGGCGCAGTGACCGACCGCGAGTCAGGAATGCGCCGGACCGTTGGTCCGGCGTCTACAACGGCGCTGTTGACGACGATTGTATTCCCCGCGGCAATCTGGTTTGCTGGCGGTTCGTTCTGGCTCTTGACTCTCGACTCTGGACTCTCGACGCGCCATGTCCGACCCGCACGGCCTGAAGCCCTTTATCCGCGACATTCCCGACTTTCCCAAGCCGGGGATCATGTTCCGCGACATCACGCCGCTGCTGGCAGCGCCGGACGCGTTTCGCACCGTGGTTCGCGAGTTTGCCAAGGCATTCCGCCAGGACCAGCCGACGGCGGTGGTGGCGGCGGAATCGCGCGGGTTCATCTTCGCCGCGCCTTTGGCGCTCGAATTGGGGGCGGCGTTCATTCCCGTCCGCAAGCCGGGCAAGCTGCCCTACCAGACCCGGCGGTTCGAGTACGACCTCGAATACGGCAGCGACGCGCTGGAGATGCACGTGGACGCCATCGCGCCGGGCGCGCGGGTGTTGCTGGTGGACGACCTGCTCGCAACCGGAGGCACCATCGAGGCGTGCTTGAACCTCGCGCACGAGAGCGGCGCGGAAGTAGTAGGCTGCGCATTCGTGATCGAGCTGTCGTTCCTGGGCGGCCGCGAACGCCTGAAGGGCCACCGCGTGGTCAGCCTGGTGGACTACACGGGGGAAACGTAATCCATCTCGCTTGCGGCATAGCGCTCGGTACGGCGCGCTAAGCCGCAAACGTTAATGCACCAGCGCGAACTCGTTGGAGTTCAGGAGCGCCCAGAAGAGATCCTGATAGCCGGCGGCGGGGTGGCCGGCAGTCCTGGTGCGCACGACCTTTTGCATGGCGGGCAGTTCTTTCGCCGTGGGCGGGCGCGAGAGGGCTGCCAGGCACAGTTTGCGAACTTTCTCCGCTTCGCTGGCGCGGTCGCGGACGAGGTCGCCCAGGAACGTGCCCGGCGCAAGCGACAGTGCCTGGCCCATCAGCTCGCCATTCATCAGCATCAGCGCCTGCGCGTGCGTGCCGGTGAGCGTTTCCGCCTCGTCGTTTTCGTCGTTCTCCAGCGACAGCACGAACTGCTCCAGCCACTTTTGGCGCTGCCTCTCGGCAGCGGCCCAGTCGCGGGCCTTCGCCTGGTTGGCCTGCGTAGCAGTGAGCAGCGAATCGTACAACTGCTCTGCGCTCATGGGCTTGGCATACACCTGGCGGAACGTCGCCGGGTCGCCGGCGGCAATTTCGTCGTCCTTCGCGGGATGGCGGCTCGACAACTGGTACGCCTGGCACGACGTGATCCAACGGACGAGCTGCTTCACGTCGTAGCCCGAGCGGACGAACTCGTCGCTCAAAAGTGCGAGCAGCTCCGGATGGCTCGGCGGATTGTGCGGGCCCATGTCGTCTACCGGGCGCGTGAAGCCGCAGCCCAGGAAGTGGGCCCACAGACGGTTCACGAACGCCGCGGCCAATTGCGGCTGATCGCCCGACGTCATCAGGCGCGCCAGCTCCTGCCGGCGGTTCGTTTGCGAGCTGGGGTCGACCTCCTGGCCGTTGAAGCGCGGAAAGGCAACCTTCATGAGGCCGCTCGTCGTTTCGTAGTAGATTGGCCCGCCGCTGTCGCGGCTGACCAGTGTCGCGACGACACGTGGCTGACCGTTCGACATGCCGCGGCCGCCGGGGAGCACGTCGGCCTGCTGGAACAGGCTGTTGAACTCCCAGAACGCGGTCTGTTTCATGTCGTTGAACGGATGGTTGTGGCACTGGGCACACTGGATCTGAGTGCAGAGAAACAGCTTGGAGGTGATCGCCGTCGCCGGGACCGCCTGATTGTTGAGGTGGGCCACCAGGAAGTTCGCCGCTCCGTTTTCGTCGACGCGACCCTCGGCGGACACGAGGTCGGCCACCATCGCGTTCCACGGGCGATTGGCGGCGAAACTCATCCGCAGATATTTGGCGAGGGCTTCGCGGTTGACCCGCGGGTTCGGCGTGCGCCCCACCAGCAGCCGAGACCAGATGGTGGTGAAGTTCCGTGCGTAGTCGCCGTCGTCGAGCAGCGTATCGACCAGCCGCGCGCGCTTGTCGCGACGGTTGTCGGCGAGGAACGCCTCCGTTTCCGCCAGCGTGGGAATGCGGCCGCTGATGTCGAGATAGACCCGGCGGCACCATTCGCTGTCGTCCGCCGACGGCGCCAGCGCCACCTCCAGCCGCTGCCAGTTCGCGCGCAGGAGCTCGTCGATCTGCGAGATGACGCGCTGGTGCGAACTGTCGGCGATTGGCGACGCAGGGACGTCCGGCGCGACGATTTCGGCCGGCGTCGAGACGGCATTCGCCGACGACGGAGCGGCGTTCGCGGCGATCTGCGTTTCAGGCTGCGACTGTTCGGGCAGCTTGATCGGCCCGCGTTCGGGACGCGACTTGTCTCCATTCCGTGGCAGGTTGTGGTCTGGCGGGGCGGGCACGTGTTGGACGACCTGCCGCGGCTGTTGATGCATCACCAGCCACACACCCAGCACCGCGGCCAGGCACATGGCCGCGCAGGTGGTGGCGACGCCCAGCCATCGCGTGCGAGACCGCCGCCTGGACGCGGATGCCGCCGAGGCAACTTCGGGCATGACGCCCAAGCCCCCTGCGGCATCCCACAAGAGCGTGCCGTGCAGGTCGAGATAGGTGAGATAGGTCCACCGCGCGTCATCGCTGCCACGAACCAGCCGTTCCAGCTCGGCGAAGTCATCCGTGGACGCCCGCTCTTCGCACACTGCCTCGAGCAGCTCAAACAGTCGCTCGTGTTGTGCGATGGAGTTCATCGGATTGATCACATCTCGAATGGGTTTCGTTTAGCCGCGCCCCGGAGGGAAGCGCTCCGCATCGATTCGTCCCGCGTGCAGATCGCTCCCCTTTGGGTCGCGGCTAAACAGTCATGTTTCCGCGGCCAAACGCCGCTGGACACACTCCCACAGCGCTCGACGGATCCGGCCGAGCGACTGGTACACGGAATTCGCCGGGCGCCCCAGCGCTTCGGCCAGATTCTTGCCGGTCTCCCCCGGTGCGTAACGCAACTGGATCAACTCCCGGTCGCTCGGACGAAGCTTCTGGATACAGTGCACCAGCGCACTGCGGCGACGTTCCAGCTCGTCGGAGCGTTCCAGGGCCTCTTCCGCCACCTGCTGGATGAACTCGTCGCTGAACGTCAACCGGTCGCGCTTCCGCCGGGTGCGGTATTTCAGGATTTCGAAGTTGGCGATTTGCGTGCACCACGCCAGGAAGTTTGTGCCCGGCTGAAACTGCCGGGACTTGCTCCAGATGACGACGTTGGCGTCCTGCAGGATTTCTTCGGCGGCCAGCGGACTGGGCACCTGCGACAGAATGTACAGGTACAGCCGCCGCTGATGCCGCGTAAACAGTTGCACGAACTCCGCGTCCGGCGCCGCAGCCGAGGCGTCGGAGGCAACGGCAGGTGCAGCCGCAGCGGGTTCCACCATTTTGTCAGTTGTTAGTTGTTAGTTGTCAGTTGCCGACAGATGCGCAATCAGTCTTCCACAACTGACCGCTGACAACTGACAAATGACCAATTACGCAATCAATTCCTGGATCGGCGTGCCGCCGTTGGCGATCTTCATCGGCCGGCCGCGCTTGGATTGGTGCACGGTGTCGAGCGGAATGCCGAGCTGGTTCGCCACGGTGGCCCAGATGTCGCCGGGCAGATAGCTCTTGCCGCTGGCGATGGAGACGCCGTCCTTGTCGGTCTCGCCGACGGCCACGCCTCCCTTGAGGCCGCCGCCGCCGATCATCACCGACCAGGTAGCCGCCCAGTGGTCGCGGCCGACGTCCTGATTGATTCGCGGGGTGCGGCCGAACTCGCCCATCCACACCAGCACCACGTCGTTGAGCATGCCGCGCTGCTTGAGGTCAGTCACCAGCCCGGCAATACCGGCATCGAGCGCCGGCAGCGCCCGATCCTTGAGGGCCGTGAACACCTGCTGGTGCATGTCCCAGCCGCCGAAATCGACTTCGACGAAGGGCACGCCGGCTTCGACGAGGCGGCGAGCCATCAGCAGTCCGCGGCCGAACTGACCGCCGTTACCCCGGCCACCCATCGCACCGCCCTGGGCCGGCTCGCCCGTGTACATGGCGAGCGTTTCCGGCTTCTCCTGGTCGATCTTGAAGGCCTCCATCTGCTTGGAGGTCATCAGGTTGACTGCCTTCTGATAGATGTCTTTATGCGCCTGCGGAAACTCGCCGCGCTGCGAGGCGATGAAATTGTCCTCCACAACTTCGAGCATGGCCAGCCGCTGCCGCAGCCGGTCGGCGTTGATGTCGTCCATGTCGGCATTGCGGATGCGGCCGGAGGTGTCCACCAGGAACGGCGCGTGTGACATGCCCAGGAAGCCGGGGCTGGTTCCGCCGCCGCCGATCGACACGAACGCCGGGATCTCCAGCTCTTTCCGCTTGGTGCCGATTTCGTAGCTCACCACCGAGCCAAACGACGGATGCACCACAGTGGGGTTGGGCACGTAGGCGGTGTGCATGTAGTAGCGGCCGCGACCGTGGTCGGCCTCGCGCGTGCTCATCGCCCGCACCACGGACAAGTGGTTCATCACCTGCGCCGTTTTGGGCATGTGCTCGCTGATCTGCAGGTCGCCCCTGGTGGAGATTGGCTGGAACTCGCCGCCATTCTTCGAGCCCGGCTTCAGGTCCCAAATGTCGATGGTCGGCGGGCCGCCGCTCATCCACATCAGGATGCACGCCTTGTTGTTCTTCTTGAGCTGCGCGGCATTGGCCTGCACGTGGTTGATGAAGTCGAGCGCCGGCACCGTGGCCGCGGTCGCAGCCAGGTGTCGCAGGAAGTGGCGGCGGTTCATTCCGCTGGGAGTGGACAGATACATTGTGGGAGTCTCCAAGGTTTAGTTGTTAGCGGTCGGTTGAGTGAAAGCGAAGAGTGAACAGGGTCCGTGAAGACTGTCAGTCAAAAAAGTCAGTGAATGAGGTTCTGTCGCGATGACGTTCTTCACTGGTGCCTTCACAAGAACTCTTTACTGTGGTCTTCACTGACGTTGTCGCTATTCGCCGCCTACGCAATCAATTCCTGAATCGGGGTGCCGCCGTTGGCGATCTTCATCGGCCGGCCGCGCTTGGATTGGTGAACGGTATCGAGCGGGATGCCCATCTGGTTGGCGACGGTGGCCCAGATGTCGCCGGGCAGGTAGCTCTTGGAACTGGTGACGACCACGCCGTCCTTGTCGGTCTCACCCACCGCAACGCCGCCCCGCAGCCCGCCGCCACCGATCATCACCGACCAGGTAGTGGCCCAGTGGTCGCGGCCTACGTTCTGGTTGATCCGCGGCGTGCGGCCGAATTCGGCCATGCACACAATCACCGTGTCCTTGAGCATCCCGCGCTGGTTCAGGTCGGTCACCAGGCCGGAAATGCCCGCATCGAGCTGCGGCAGGTTGGTGGTTTTGAGCGAATTGAACACGCCGTTGTGCAAATCCCAGTTGCCGATCGAACCGCCGTCGACTTCCACGAACGGCACACCGGCTTCGACGAGCCGCCGCGCCAGCACCAGCGAACGGCCGAAACCCCCGGCGCCGCGGCCGCCCATCATGCCGGCGCCCTGCGTGGGGGCCGCGGTGTACATGGCGATGGTCTCGGGCTTCTCCTGGTCGACCTTGAAGGCCTCCATCTGCTTGGAGGTCATCAGGTTGACCGCCTTCTGATAGATGTCCTTATGGGCTTGCGGGAACTCGCCGCGCTGTGACTGGATGAAACCGTCCTCCACCACGTCCAGCATCGACAGCCGCTGCTTCAGGCGATCGGGCGTGACGTCGTCCATGTCGGCATTGCGGACGCGGCCCGTGGCGTCGACGCGGAACGCGGCGTGCGACATGCCCAGAAAGCCGGGGTTGCCGCCCCCGCCGACCGACACAAACGCGGGTATCTCCAGTTCCTTTCGCTTCGTTCCGATCTCGTAGCTCACCACCGAGCCGAATACCGGATGCACCACGGTGGGGTTGGGCACGTAGGCGGTATGCATGAAATACGTGCCGCGGTTGTGATCGGCCTCGCGGGTGCTCATGGCCCGCACCACGGAGAGGTGGTCCATCACCATCGCCGTTTTGGGCATGTGCTCGCTGATCTGCAGGTCGCCCTTAGTGGAAATGGGACGGAACTCGCCGCCGTTCTTGGAGCCCGGCTTCAAATCCCAGATGTCGATCGTCGGCGCCCCGCCCTGCAGCCAGATGAGAATGCACGCCTTGTTGCTCTTCCGCGCCTCCGCAGCATTGGCCTGGAGGTGCGAGATGAACTCCAGCGTGGGCACAATCGACGCCGCCCCCGCCAGGTGCCGCAGAAAATGGCGCCGGTTCATTCCAGTCGGCGTAAGCAGGAACATGCGTGGCTCCGGGGCGAAAGGGTTCGTGATTGAACTCGTTTAGCCCCCGGCCCTGCGGGTCGGGGATTCGCCGGTCCGTTGAACCGGCGGCTAAACGTGGATTAATGCACCAGAATAAACTCGTTGGAATTGAGCAGAGCCCAGAACACGTCCTGGTAGGCAGCCCCGGGGTTACGGGAGGCTTTCACCGCCCGCAGGAACTTGCTGGCCTCGGCGGGGTTGGGTTGACGGCTGAGCGCGGCGAGGAACAGCTTTTGGATCTTCAGCGCGTCGGACTCCTTGCTGTTGATCAGCTCCATCAGGTGGCTGCCGGCCTCCAGGCTCACCGCGCCGGACATCAGCGTAGGCTGGTCGCCGTCTCCCGGCCTGGGGTTGGTGTTCATCATCATCAGCGCCTGCGGGATCGTCCCGTCGAAGGAATTGCTTTCTTCGGCCATGTCGTTCCCGAAGGCCCGCACGAACTGCTGCATCCACCGCTGCCGCTTCCGCTCTGATTCATCCCAGCCCGACTTCCCCGACTTGTGCGCGCTGGTCGCGACGATCAGCGAGTCGTAGAGCTGCTCGGCGGTCATCGGCTTGACGTACATGTGGCTGAACTGGGCCGCCTCGCCGGCGCCCGGGTTGTCGTGCTCGTTCTTCTTGGTGATCCTGCTGGTGAGGTTGTACGCCTCGGTGTTGGTGATCCACCGCATGAGTTGCTTCATGTCGTAGCCGCTCTTCACGAACTCGTCGGCGAGGCGGTTGAGCAGCTCCGGATGCGTGGGCGGGTTGTGCGGCCCCATGTCGTCAATCGGCCGCGTGAAGCCGTAGGAGAAGAAATGCCCCCACATGCGGTTGACCGCGGCGAGTGCCAACTGCGGCCGCTCGCCCGACGTGATGAGCTTCGCCAGCTCCTTGCGGCGGTCGGTCGAGGGGCCGGCATCGATCTCGTTCCCCTGGAAGATGGGGAAGGCAACCTGCATCAGGCCCGAGCGCTTTTCGAAGTACACCGGGCCTTCAAAGTCGCGCCACAGAACCTCGGCAAAGTCGTCTTCCATCCGGCCAGTCTGCGGATTGAACTTGCGATGGTTCACCCGCCGCGTCTGCCGGAAGAAGCTGTTGAACTGCCAGAACTGATCCTGCTTCCAGTCGTTGAATGGATGGTTGTGGCATTGCGTGCACTGCACCTGCATGGACAGGAACAGCCGGGCCGTCATCGCGGTGGCCTGCACGCCGTCGTCGTTGTCCTGCATCTGCGCGAGCAGGTAGTTGACCGCGCCATTCTCCTCGTAATGTCCGTCCGCGGTGATGATGTCGGTCACCACGTCCTTCCAAGGACGATTGCGGCCGAACGCCTCGCGGAAGAACTTCGACATGCCGTCGCGACTGACGAACCGCGGCGTCTGCTGACCGATGCAATAGTTCGTCCAAATGGTCGTCCAGTTGCGGACGTACCCCGGATCGTCCAACAGCTTATCGATCAACTTGGTTCGCTTGGCCTTGTCCTTGTCCGCCAGAAATGCCTGCAACTCTTCCAGCGGCGGAATATGGCCCACCAGGTCGAGATACACCCGCCGGCACCACTCGGCATCGTCGGCCACCGGAGACGGTTCCACGCCGTTGTCGGTCCAGCCTTGCCGGATCTGCTCGTTGATGTGCTGGATGAGCACATCCGACGAACCGGTGGTAAAGGGGGCCGTCTCGGCGGATAACGCGGACGACGCGCTCCACACCATCATTGCTGCGAACGCGACACCTGCTGTGAACCAGTGACAACGGGTTTCGACCATAGCGCTGGAACCTTTCGCATCAAAACTCCCGCCGGCGATCGCCGCGCGCCGGGGCTAAAGATGTCACCCCCTGCGGGCACAGAATGTTCGCAGAAAAAAAATTTCTCTCCACCATTGTGGCCGGGAAATCTGCAAATTTCAAGCCCCTTCTGCTGAATTAACCCACGACTGACAAATGGGTTATGTTCGCTGCGGGCGATCGCCGCTCGCAGACCCAGGCAACGGACGAACGGCGGCGTTAGAATCAGTTCACAATGTCTCACCTCAACGCATCAACGTCCCTTGCTGGCCGCGTCGCGGTCGTCACCGGCGGCGAAAGCGGCATCGGCCGAGCCACCGCCACGCTGCTGGCCCAATCGGGCGCACGCGTGTTCGTCGGGGATGTCGCACTCCGGCTGGAAAATGAAGCGCGCTTCGCCGAGCTCGGCATCCACCGATTCACCTGCGACGTCCGCATCGAGCGCGAGGTCCGCCAGATCATCGATGCTGCGGCTGTGCTGGGCCGACTGGACATTCTCGTCAACAACGCCGGTGTCGGACTGGTCAAGCCGATCACTGAAGTCACCGAAGAGGAATGGGACCGCGTCATCGACATCAATCTGAAAGGGGCGTTCCTCGGTTGCAAGCTCGCGATTCCCATCATGCAGCGCCAGGGCGGGGGCGCCATTGTGAACGTGGCCAGCAATGCCGGGCTGCTGCCACGGGCACACGATCCGGTGTACAGTATCAGCAAGCTGGCGCTGGTGGGGTTGACGAAGAGTCTCGCCCTGTGCCACGCGCCGGATCGCATCCGCATCAATGCCGTGTGCCCGGGGCCTGTGGGCGACACGGGCATGATGAACGCCGATCTGGACAAAGCTCCCGACCGGGCTGCTGCAGTCCAGCAGTTCATTGCCGCCAGCCCGCTGGCCCGTGCCCTGAAACGAATGATCACTCCGGAAGAAGTTGCGGCGGCGATTGCGTACCTCGTCAGCGATGCCGCGGCGATGGTGACCGGCACATGCATTGCCATCGACGGCGGCAAATCGCTGGGAGTCCCGCCGCGGGTTGGGGAGTAGAATAGGTATCAGGCGTCGGGCAAGAGGACGAGGGGCCAGTGGCAAGAGGCAGACGCACTACTCCGGTTTCTCCACCTCTGGCCCTGTCGTTTCTCTCCCTCTTGCCTGACACCTGACACCTGACACCTTTGACCTAGGATTTCCCCATGACCGCTGCCGAACTGACCCGCAAGAAATGCGTGCCCTGCGAAGGGGGCGTGCCGAAACTGTCGTTGTCAGAAGCCGAGGCGCTGAGACAGCAGACGCCCGAGTGGAGAATCGTTGCCAACGGCGAGCGGATCCGCCGCGAATGGGTGGTGAAGAACTTCCGTGCGGGAATGGACTTCTTCCGCAAGGTGGAAGAAGTCGCCGAAGCGGAAGGCCACCATCCGGACCTGCACCTGGTGGGTTACCGCAACGTGGCAATCGAGATCTGGACTCACGCCATCGGCGGCCTCAGCGAGAACGACTTCATCCTGGCCGCGAAGATCGACGAATTGCCGATCGAGTTGAAATCGAAGTGATCTTGTTTAGCCGCGACCCAACGGGGAGCGCTTGGTCTCCACACCAAAACGCGCTCCCCGTTGGGTCGCGGCTAAACAGGCGGTCCCTGCGGCAGCGAGCGGTCCGGCACGGTCGGCGCCAACGCCAGATCGACCACGAGCGGCAAATGGTCCGATGCATCGCGCGCCAGCTTGCTGTGGGCGATCCGCGCATGCACCGACTCAAAAGGCCCGTGCGTGAACGCCTTGTCGAGTGAGCCGATCGGCAGATACGCCGGGAACGACCGGAATCGCGAGGGGGGGCTCGTCACCAACTGATAACCGTGCACGGCGAAGGGGCCGCGGATCAGCGTGTTCCGCCAGTCGTTGGTGTCGCCGATGATCAGCGTCGGCAGGTGTGCGTGTGGACGGAACAGGTGGTGCTCCAGCAGTCGTCGGACCTGCCATTGCCGTTCGCGCTCTGCGAGGCCGAGGTGCCAGTTCACGATGCGGAGCGGTCCAGCCGGCGCGTTGATGACGGCCCACTGTGCGCCGCGCGGCTTCTTCGTTCGCAGCGTCAACGATACCTGGTGGTGTTCGAGAAACGGCCAGCGGGAGAGGATCAGGTTGCCGTAGCCCGGCTCGACGTGAGCCTGAGTTCCCGCGTTGCTGGTGTCGCGCCTGGCGCCGAGTCGCGGTTTCCCGAATACGAACTGAAACAGCTTGTCCGCCGGGTGGAATTGCTCCGCGAGCAGCTCGGCCTGGTTGTCGAACCGCGACCGCCGGGCGTGGCGGTCGACTTCCTGCAGGCAAATGACGTCCGGCTGCTCGTGCGCGATGACGTCAGCCACGCGCTGCAGCCGGTACCGTCGGTCGCGGCCGCCGATCCCCTTGTGAATGTTGTAGCTCAGCACGCGAATGTTCACGGTGTGGTGAGTGGTGAGTAGTGCGTCGTGAGTGGTGAGTAGTGCGTCGTGAGTGGCGAGTGATGGAGCGGTTCCATCGCAATCCGTGAGCTCGCCACTCGTTTCATTTCGTGCTCGGAGGCGCCCTCGATAGACTACCCGGCAGTCGCCACATCGTGTAGGACGGTCGGTTTCCCATGTGGACCTCCGCCTTCGAGCTTCGGGGCAATGTCGTCGGACGGGCGCCCGCGGCGCCGGTGGCGGTGGCGGCAGTCGTGGGGATCGTCGCCGACTGGTCGCTCGAGCCGTCGCTCTCGGCCTGGTGGTGGCTGTTGTCGGGCGTCGCTCTCCTCGGCGCGATCCTGCGGCAGCGGGAACCGCGCGGGGCGGCGATTGCGCTGATTGTCGGACTTGTCGCCGCGTTCGGCGCCTGGCATCACCTCGCGCGAAACACCATTTCGCCCGAGGCCGAGTCGTTCCTGGCGCAGCGGACCTCGCGGCCAGTGCAGGTCGACGCACGGGTTGTCCGGCCGACCTGGACCCAGGAACGGCCGGACGACCACGCGGTGGCAACCTTCGGCGTTCTCGATGACGTGCATCTCGTCGATGGCCACGGGCGACGCGACCCGTTTTCGGCCCGCGTGCGACTGGTGATCGAGAACGCCGTGCGCGATCTGCCGGCGGGCGCTCGCGTCCGGGCGGTGGGACGATTGTCGGCGCCGTCAACCGCGGGAAATCCGGGGGGGTTCGATTTCCGCGAGTGGCTGCATCGGCAAGGCGTGGCGGCGGTGCTGCGCGTCGACACCGTTGAGGCGATTCACACCATCGAGTTCGCGCCGTCCTTTCTCGATCGCCTGCAGAACCAGCGGCGCGAATTGCGCAACCGCGCCGTCGCCGTGCTCCAGCGCTCCGTGGCGCCGGAAACGGCCGTCGTCGCGGAAGCGCTCCTGCTCGGCTCGCGGCAGCAAATGCCCGAGGAGTTGCGGCAGGCATTTCTGGAAAGCGGCACGCTGCACGTGCTGGCCATCTCCGGCGTGAACGTGGGAGTCATCTGGCTGGGGCTCGTGCGAGGCTGCCGCAGTCTCGGCTGGTCGATGCGACAGACGGGATGGACGGTCATTGGCGGATTGCTGCTGTACGCGTGGCTGACCGATGCGAACCCGCCGATCGTGCGGGCGGTGACCGTCGCGATCGTCTTCCAGGGAGCGGAGTTGTTCGGCCGTCAGGTGAGTTCGCTGCAGGGATTGTCGCTGGCGCTGCTGGCGGTGTTGATCGGTAATCCGCAGGATTTGTTTCATCCCGGCGCCCAACTGTCGTTCCTCTCGGTGTCCGCCTTGTCGACCGTGCAGCAGTGGTGGGACGGCTGGATCGCTGCGGCCGACGATGCCGTGGAGCCGGACACCGCCGTAGCGCGTTGGAGTCGCCGGCTCGGCCTGGCCTTTCTGCAGGCGAACCTCTCGACCGGTGCCGTGTGGGCCGTGACGCTGCCGCTCGTCGCATGGCGGTTTCACCTGGTGTCGTTCGCGGGGTTCTTTTTGAACGTGCTGATGGGCCCCCTGGTGTGTGTGCTCTTATGGAGTGGTTACCTGTGGTTGGTGTGTGCGGCGCTCATGCCGACGGTCGGCGAAGTGCCGCTGCGGGCTTTCGAGGCGACGCTGGTCTTGCTCATCTGGATCACGGAACGAGCCGCGGACTGGCAGTGCAGCCACCTGTACGTTGCCGGTCCGCCCGACTGGTGGGTACTGGGGTTCTATCTGGCGCTCGCGTTCGGAGGCCTCGTCGTGCCGCGTTCCCGTTGGCGATGGATCGGACACGGCCTGTTGAACTGGGCAAACTTCGGACTCGCGTGGACGTTGCTGGCTCCCACGAGCGCGCCGGGCCTGGTGTGTGAGGTGCTTTCGGTCGGGCATGGACTTGCCGTGGTGACGCACTGCCCGAACGGTCGCACGCTGGTGTACGACGCAGGCAGCCTGATCGGCCCGGCCGTCGCCACTGAAGCCGTGTGCGGCTCGCTGTGGCGAACTGGCCAGCGACACGTCGATGCGCTCGTGGTCTCGCACGCGGACGTCGATCACTGTAACGGCGTGCCGCTCGTGGCCGATCGCTCGTCGCCGGGCACGCTGCTGGCCCATCGAACGTTTCTGGATTTCCGGCAACCAGCCGTGGCGAATGCGGTCGACGCGTGGACTTCCCGCGGCGGGAGATGCCGACTGATTGCGGCCGGAGATCGCATCGCGATCGATCCCCACGTGACCGTCGACGTCTGGCATCCGGCCGCCGGCTTCGCCGATGCCAAAGACAACCCGAACAGCCTGGTCATCTGCATCGCATACGCCGGCCGACGAATCCTGCTCACCGGCGATCTGGAACGCGAAGGGCTGGCCGCGCTGTTGACCCGGCCGCGACGACCGGTCGATGTGCTGTTGGCGCCGCATCACGGCGCCCGCGGTGCCAATCCGCCCGCGCTGGGGGCGTGGACGCATCCTGCCTGGGTGGCCATCAGCGCCGCGGATCGCCAGGTGGAAGAGCGACTCGCGGCCAGCTTCGAGCCACCCGCCACGCTGCTCAACACCGCCAACCGCGGCATGATCCGCATCGAGATTCGGCCCGACGGGGAATTGATCGTGACCACGTTTCGGTAGGAAGGCGCTTGCGGCTTGTCACACAATCGGCAATCCCGGCGTGTTGACTACTTCCTCGTGCGCCCGCAGCTCCAGCGTCTTGCGCTTCAATTGCTGCCTCAACGCCGTCCACTGCGCAAACGCTTCCCGAAACTCGGTGGCCGAGCTAATGAATGCCAGGCTCTTGAACTGCCCTTCGGCCACGGTCTTCTGCAGCTCGATCAAACTCGGCTCGAACTTCGCCTTGAAGAACTCGGAGTACTGCTCCGACAGCGTTTCCAGCTCGCCGGACAGCTCGCGGACTTTCTTTCGATCGGCCAACCGCTCGGCCTCGGTCAGCTCGCGCGTGAGTGTGGGGACCGCTTTGGGGGCAATCGCTGCCGTCTCCACCAGCCGGCCGAACGGGTTGGCGGAGGCTTTCGCCTGTTGCGCGGCGTCTTCGGCTTTTTCGAGGCCGAGTCGCGCCTTTTCAAAGTCGGGTCGAATCTCCAGCGCCTTGCGGAAGTTCGTAATGGCCAGGTTCAGGTTGCCCATCTCCAGGTAGATGTTGGCGAGATTCTGCCAGGCCTCCGCCAGTTGCGGATCGAGCCGAACCGCCTCCTTGAACGACGACATCGCCATGCTGGACTGGTTGAGCTTGCGCTGCGCGACGCCCAGGTTGTAGTAGGCGTCGGCACACTTGCGGTCCTTTTGCACGGCCTTGCGGAGAATGTCAAGCGCCTGCTGGTGCTGCCCCTGCCGGTTGTACACCGCGCCCAGGTTCACGTAGTGCCGCACGATCATCGGCTGCAGAAACGTGAGCCGCTGAAACTGCTCGGCGGCGGCGGCATAGTCACCGGCCGCGCACAACACCATTGCCAGCCCTTCGATGGCATCCAGCGACGTATTGTCGATGGCGAGCGCCTGCCGGTACAACTCGACCGCGGCCGGATAATCGCGGCTGCGCACCGCCGCGCGGGCCTGCTGAAACAACGGTTCGAGCGTGGGGGTAGTCATGGCATCATCGGAATTCCATCCAACCCAGCAGTGGACGTCGTGAAATCGCGATTGATCGTGGCGCGCTGGAGGACTGGTTGCAAGTCCTCGTGGACAATTATCGCACAAGCGACGTTCAGCCCGACCTTTAATCGCAACAGCACCCCGGCTGCTTGGCAAGCAGCCGGGGTGCTGGATTGCACTTTGATCTGATTTGCCCACGGGGTGCAACCCGTGGGCTTCGGGGTCAGACCTTGAAGTACCCGTTCGTCTCCAGGTATGCGATCACTTCCCGCGCCAGGTCGTCGATGCCCTTGTTGTCGGCATCGAGGGTCAGTTCCGGCTTCTCCGGCGGTTCGTAGGGATCGCTGATGCCGGTGAAGTTGGGGATCTCTCCCGCGCGGGCTTTCTTGTAGAGACCCTTCGGGTCGCGCTTCTCGCACGTTTCCAGCGAGGCGTTGACGTAGATCTCGATGAACTCGCCGGGGCCGAGCAGCGCCCGCACTTTGTCGCGGTCCGCTCGGTACGGTGAGATGAACGCCGTCAGCGTGAAGTTCCCCGCGTGGGCGAACAGTTTGGCCACCTCGCCGATGCGGCGGATGTTCTCCGCCCGGTCTTCCGCCGAGAACTTGAGGTTCTTGTTGAGTCCCATGCGGATGTTGTCGCCATCCAGGATGTAGCTGTGCTTGCCCATCGCGTGCAGCAAATGGTCGACAGTGTTCGCGACGCTGCTCTTGCCGCAGGCCGACAGGCCGGTGAACCACAGCACGGCCCCCTTGTGGCCGTTGAGCTTGAACCGCTCCTCCTTGGTGACAGTGTGATCGTGCCACGTGACGTTGGTGGCGAGTTGTTCGGCCATCGGCAACCGGCTCCTTCAATGCAAGACTGCAAGCTTCGGACAGAATGTTAAGGAGTGTAGGCGAACCGGCGAACGCGTGGAAGGGTCCGTTGGCGTGCATCCCTTCCCTCGGAGCCCCATTTCGATTTGGGACAGGCCGACAGAACAAAAGCGCCGCATGGCAACTCGTCAATCCGTTGCCTATACTGTGACGGATCGCCGAACCCACCAAATTGCGACCCAGGGATGGCCGTCTCTGGGCTTCCGCTGAAGATAATCCCTTGCCTCGTTGAGACTTCCGCCGCATGACTCCTTTGCAGAACGTCAACGTCCGCGAGACGGTGCCGCTCATCTCGCCTCGTTACCTCAAGCTGGAAGAGGAAATCTCCGATGCCGCCGTCCGCACCGTCGTCGAGTCGCGGGAGGTGATCAAGCGGATCATCGCCGGCACGGACTCGCGAATGATCGTGGTCGTCGGTCCTTGTTCCATCCACGATCACTCGGCCGCCCTGGAATACGCGGCGAAGCTCAAGCAGCTCGCGCAGAAGGTGCAGGACCAGTTGTTCGTGGTGATGCGGGTCTATTTCGAGAAGCCGCGAACCATCGTGGGGTGGAAAGGGCTGATCAACGATCCGCATTTGAACGACACATTCGACATCGGCACGGGTTTGCGCATGGCACGGCGAATCCTGCTCGAAGTCGCCACGATGGGCCTGCCCGCAGCGACCGAATTGCTGGAACCGATCACGCCGCAGTACATTGCCGACCTGATTGTGCTCACGGCCATAGGAGCGCGGACCACGGAATCTCCCACGCACCGGCAGATGGCGTCGGGGCTCTCGATGCCGGTCGGCTTTAAGAACGGCACCGACGGCAGCCTGCAGACCGCCATCGACGCCATGCAGGCCGCGCGGTCGCCCCACAGTTTCCTGGGCATCGACGCCGACGGTAAGACGTGCATCGTGAACACCAAGGGCAACCCGTGGGGGTTCCTCATCCTTCGCGGCGGGCGCTCCGGCCCCAACTTCGATCCAGCCAGCCTGGCCGAGGCCACCGAGCGGCTGCTGCAGGCGAAACTTTCGCCCCGGCTGATGGTCGACTGCAGCCACGCCAACTCCAACAAGGACTATACGAAGCAGCGGCAGCCGTGGCAGTCGTGCATCGAGCAGCGCCTCGCGGGCAACGAGAACCTCATCGGCCTGATGCTCGAGAGCAACCTGAACCCGGGCAATCAGCCGCTCTCCGATCCCAATCGGCTGCGCTACGGGGTGTCGATCACCGACGGCTGCATCGGCTGGGACGAAACCGAAGAACTGATTCTCTCCGCGTACGAGCAACTGGCGGGAGAGCCGGTGGCGGCGCAGGCGTAAAGGAATCGCCGAATTCCAACAACCAAATTCCAACGCAGACCTCCGCGGCGAGTGCGGACGCATCGTTTTTTGGATTCTCTTGGAATTTGGTTGTTGGAATTTGGAGATTTGTTTCTATGCCCCTCCGCATCTGTTTTTCCACCCTCGCTTGTCCCGACTGGACGTGGCACGACGTGCTGCGGTTCGGGCCGCTCTACGGTTACGACGGCGTCGAAGTGCGGCTCCTGTCGCGCGAGACGAATCTGCTCGCGCTGCCCGACCTCGCGCCGGAGCAATGGACGACACGGCGACGCGAGCTGAACGACGCCGGGTTTCGCGTGGCGGGCCTCGCATCGTCCGTGCGGTTCGACGAGCCCGATTCCACCGCACGCAATCGCCAACTGGACACCGGGAAGCGCTACATCGACCTGGCCGTCGCGCTCGGCGCGGAAT
>Ga0073934_10002646_pt1 | contig 36297 bp, 25 predicted proteins | sample LarsenN4metaG_FD_76834 | JGI IMG/M metagenome (GOLD analysis project Ga0073934, IMG submission 76834) | Hot spring sediment bacterial and archeal communities from British Columbia, Canada, to study Microbial Dark Matter (Phase II) - Larsen... ... | reverse complement strand
TCGTAGCCGTAAGAACCTGGGGCTGGATGGTATCGATATATACTATCTCCACAACCCGGAAACCCAACTGAGCGAGGTATCCCGACAGGAGTTTTACAACCGGATGAAGGCGGCTTTTCAGGTTTTAGAAGACAACGTCTCCCAGGGTAAAATTCAATGGTACGGCACCGCGACCTGGAACGGCTATCGGAATCCCCCGCAAGCCCCCGATTACTTATCCCTAAAGGATCTGGTGGATCTGGCCAAGGAGGTCAGCGGGGAGGCGCACCACTTCAGAGTCATTCAACTGCCTTACAACCTGGCCATGCCGGAAGCCTTTACCCACGAAAATCAAGACGTCCAGGGAAAGGTGCTGTCCGTCTTCGAGGCCGCTCAGTATTTTGGGATCACCGTCATGACCAGCGCGTCCATCTATCAAAGCCGATTAGCGCGTAATCTCCCGAAAAATATCCACGCGCTCTTCCCAGGGGCCGCCACAGACGCCCAGCGTGCCCTGCAGTTTGTTCGGTCCACTCCCGGAGTCACCACCGCCCTCGTCGGCATGAAGCAACGCGCCCACGTGGAAGATAACCTCGGAATAGCGCGCACCCCGCGCATGAGTCAGGAGGAGTTCATGAAATTATTTTCTCAAGCCTCTTGATCAGGTTTCAGGAGAATTTTAGAAAAATCACACGCCCGGGAGACCGAATTCTCCTGAAACCTCCCGCTGCGCAATTAAGGTTTATCGTAATCGTAGTCTAAAGCTCACTTCCCGGCCTGCCCCGGCTGAGGGATAATGCCCAACTGCTGCATCATGCCCAGGCTATCATCGTTCACCCAGCCTTCCACAATCTTGCCGTCAGCAATGCGGTAGATACTTATCCCTGTGATCGCAAATTGCTTTCCGGTCGAGGAGAAACCCATAAACTCTCCCTGCTGGGTACCCCGCGCTACCCAGCGAGAGACCACTTTGTCCCCTTCGGCGATTAGGTCCTCTTCGTGGATTCGCAAATCGGGAAAAGAGGCGTGAAGCATGGTGATCATTTGCTTAAAGCCTGCAAGATCCCGGATAGGTTGGGGGGTGTAGGGGCTGGTGAAGACCACATTGGAAGCAACCAGCTGATCCGCGACGACCATGTTCCCCCGGCTTACCACCTCTTCAAGGTACTTGCGTACGAGGGCCTTGTTTTCTTCCTGGACGCTAGCCGCCTGACTTGGGGAGCTGAAGGAAATTGCTATGAGCAATGCAACAACGCCTGGCACTTCTAATTTTGATAAGAATCGATGCATAGGTGGCCTCCTTCTCCGCATGAAAAAAAAGCACCCCCTTGAAGTTACTCTTCAAGTGGTGGTTTTCTCATGAAAGCCGCACATGTAGAGCGTCTGTTTCCAGATGGGCCTCATCCCTTCGAGGGCTGCGTTTTCCTGCTTAAGGCAACTTCCACAGTGGCCGATAACCTCGCCAGCAAATCCTGCCACGGTCCTTCCCCTAATCCCTTGACTATGTGAGCTTGCGCCTTTTCCCAGAGGGGAATTGCCCTCATTAAAGCCTTGCGACCGCGCTCCGTAATCTCTACCACCCGCGTGCGCCGATCCACGCCTAACGCGATCTTAATCAATCCCTGCTTTTCAAGAGGTTTAAGGTTGCGCGCCAGCGTGGTTCGATCCATCACTAACCTCTCGGCCAGTTGGGTAATAGGGATGGAACCGGCTATAGAAATGCCAACGAGAAGCGACAACTGGGTTACCCGCAGGCCGGTTGGCTGCAGCACCTCATCGAAGAGTTGGGTCACGGCGCGAGAAGCCTTCCGTAAGTTAAAACAGGCGCACTGATCAAATTTAACTAACTCTGCCGGGTTGAATAGTTCTTTCATAGGACGCAAAAGGGAGCATATACGTCGGTTCAAGAAGGAGTATATACTCCTAAATAAGGAGGATATGCACTTATAGGCTCCTTGTCAAGTATTTTCGACCAAGAAACTGAAAGAGGCCGGCGCATCCTGCCTTTCTCTCGGTCAGTGAGGAGAAGGGTTCTACGGATTTTTCAAAAACTCCCCGGCCACCCCATGGAGGGGCCACGTAAAGTGGCCGGGATCCATGGACAGGGGGGCAATACCGTGGACTTAAGGAATCCCCCCCGGCTCCCTTTCAAGGGGATTTTGGGGACCTATCCCCCTCGGCGCCCCTTCCCTGGCAGGGAAGGGGCGGGTTAAGGCTCGTGCCCTCCCCGGGTTCCCCCCTCCCGCGTCGGGAAGGGGGCGAGGGGGTCAGGTTAATAAAAAAGAGACCCGGGGGCGTCGAGGAAGAGCCGGGGGCTTACGTCAACGGCCCTGGGACAGGGGGACGATGGGTCATGAACGGCAGACGGCGGGCAGCAGGCAGCGGTCCACTTTCAATTGCCCGTCCACTCTTCGACCCCTTCACCGAATTCATCGTGCAGGAGCCATCCTCTTTCTTTCTACGGCCTACTGCCCGCTGCGATCTTTACCGGACACGGGCAAGGGTCTTCTCATTCATTTGGAGGGTGCCGCAGGGGAAGACCACGACTCGGGAATCTTTGCCGTATTCGACCTGCAAGACATCGATGACCTCCGCCCATTTTTTGCAAAAGATGGTCGTGTCGGGGTATCGATCGTAGACATCCGCCGGGGAGACATTGGGAGAGAACACGATAAATTTTCTGTTCTCAAACATCTTGCCGGCGGGTCCTCGGTCGTGGGCGCGGATGTTCAGCCGCATATTTTTATCGCCCAGGGAATGGAACCCTCGCCCTTCAGAGCTGGCCGTGGTCAGAACAATGGCGCCGCCGGGTCGGATCAAATCTTCGTTTCGGTTATCCCAGACGTTGAAGGCATTTCCGGCCTGGATAAACTCGTTATCTTTGGGATACGCATTAAAAATCCCTATATCAATGGGGCCCTCGGGAACTTTGGTTGCGTAGACTTTTCGAGCCAAAGCGACGGCGGCCCGATGGGAGGCTATCAGATCTCCCACGAAGACCCCGGCGGTGCCGCTGTGGGAATTTCCAACTGCGTTAACGCTGACATCCAATCCGGCCATTCGGGCGGCTTCTTCCAGATCGGCCCTATGTTCGTTTCCTTCAATAAACCCAATTCCGCCGATTTTTCCGATAAGCGCCGGCGTATGATTCGCTTGAAGCGTTTCAATCCCGGAGACCCCTGGGAGAACGGCCTTAGCTCCCCCACCGAACCCAGCGATGGGATGGGGCGTGATAAAGCTGTTGCAAATTTTAAGATCCGCTTCGTAGAAGGTCCGGTTGACGAAGAGGGGAGTTCCCCGGCTGGTTTTTCCCAGGTCCACCAGGTTCTCGTAAGGATGGTGATTATACACCGGGAAGTTATCGACCACCCACTGACCCAGCTTCTTAATGAGATCATCCCGGGTCATCGGTCGATGGGCTCCGAAGGACATCACAAACGTGATCTGGGAGCGAGCGACGCCGCCTTCTTCCAGTTGCTTAATAATAAAAGGGATAAAACGATAGGCTTGGGTGGGGCGGGTTAAATCATCCGCCGTAATGACCACATTTTTCTTCCCCCTGGCCAGTTCTCGGATGGTCGGAGTGCCGATGGGCGATTCAAACGCCTGTCGGATCGCTTCATCCTCGATATCCGGAGCATCCCTCATGGCGGCGACTTGAACCTCCCATTTATCCGGAAAAGTTAGCTCAAACTGAGTATTGGCATACCAGGCACCCCAGGGAATTTTTACGCTTTTCATAAGGTGTGTTGTCCGTTGTCCTTTGTCTGTAGTTTATAGAGGCGACCCGTCGGTCCCGCCACCCCCATGGAAGACGGACAAAGGACAACGGACGATTTTAGTTATCTCATGACGAAGGGATCGGGGACGGTTCCAGAGAGTTCCACCCAAACGCTTTTCACTTGGGTATATTCCCTCATCACCTCGAACCCGTTTTCTCGACCGTATCCGCTGCTCTTATAGCCGCCGAAGGGCGAAGCAAAGGAAACATTCCGGTAGGTGTTGATCCATACGGTTCCCGCCTGGATCTCCCGAGCTACCCGATGGGCCCGCTGAATATCCTGGGTCCAGATCCCCGCCCCTAGTCCATAGGGGATCTCGTTCGCCAGTTTGATGACCTCATCTTCGTCCCGGAAGGTCAGAATGCTCAGGACCGGCCCGAAAATCTCTTCCTGGGCAATACGCATCTGATTATGGACCTGGGTGAAAATGGTTGGTTTAAAGAACCAGCCTTTGCGCAGCTCGGGATCTGTCGGCGGTTCCCCTCCGCATACCAGCTTAGCCCCTTCTTGGAGGCCGATCTCTACATATTTTTTGATCTTATCCAGTTGTTCCTTAAGGGCGATGGGACCCATTTCCGTCTCCATTTTAGAAGGATCCCCCAGCTTGATCTTTTCAGCCTTTTCGACCAGGCGTCCGAGGACCTCCTGATGGATTTTCTCATGGAGAAAGACCCGAGACCCCGCAATGCAGGTCTGGCCGCTGGCCGCAAAAATCCCCGCGATGATCCCATTGACGGCGTTATCCAGGTGGGCATCCGGGAAGACGATGTTAGGGGACTTCCCTCCCAGCTCCAGGGAGACCCGGGCGAGATGGTTAGCTGCGTTTTTAGCGACCAGTTTCCCGGTTTCAACGCCCCCTGTGAAGGCCACTTTGCTCACCAGAGGGTGTTTGGTCAAAGCCGCCCCGGCTGTTTCTCCATACCCTGTAACCACGTTGACCACCCCCGGCGGGAACCCGGCCTGTTCCACCAAAGGGATCAGCTCCAGGATGGAAACGGAGGTGTGCTCCGAAGGCTTGATGACGATGGTATTCCCTGCCGCCAGGGCCGGGGCCATCTTCCAGAAAGTCAATAAAAGCGGGGAATTCCAGGGGACGATGGCGCCTACAACCCCTAACGGCTCCCGAAGGGTATAGTTGAAAATGTTAGGCTTCTCCAGGGGAATCACGTCCCCGGTCAGTTTATCGGCCCAGCCTGCGTAATAGTAGCACCACTGGGGAACGAGTTTCGTCTGGGTCAACATTTCCCGGATCAGCTTTCCATTATCCCGGGTTTCAATCTGGGCGAGCCGCTCGGCCTGATCTCTGATCAAATCTCCCAGCTTCCTCAGCAGACCTCCCCGCTCTGTCGGGGTGAGTCGCTTCCAGTCTGGACCCTCAAAAGCCCTCCGAGCCGCCTGGACAGCCCTCTCGATATCCTCTTCATCTCCCTCGGCGACCTCCGCCCAGACTTCTCCGGTATAGGGGTTGATCGATCCAAAAGTTTTACCGGATGCGGCCTCTTCCCACCGACCGTTGATATAAAGCCTGTACTTCTTGATTTCAGACATCTCCTCACCTCCATACATCTAGGGGTTTGCGTTCCAGTTGTCCAATTTGGTTAGACTCGAAGCTATTCCAAATGGAATAGGGTCGGGTTAGAGCTTGGGCCCGAAACGTTAATTTTATTCTATAGGTCTTGCCCCTTCCGGTCAAGGATAAAGTTAACCACCTCGCGGGATGGGCCTCCTTGCCTTTTTACTTGACCTCTCCGTACCGATCGTTAAGATAATGTTTTTCCAGATCCCAACAGTTTAGTTAAGCGTAGTCCTTTGTAAAGTTCGTTTTCATCCCCCTTAAAAACCCCGGGAGGGGGATCTGTGGATAGTCAAACAGGGACCCCGTCCTAGGGAGGAAGCTCTGGTCAGAGCGACCTGTTTCATCGGTTACAAACAGGTCGCTCTGACCAGAGCTTGGGGGCATGTTTAGGTTAACCATGGCTACAAACAGGTCGCTCCTCCCGGAGCTTGGAGGGTTCATCAAGATTAACTTTACAAAGGAGGAGTACCCTGTTTACTTAATTTTGCCTAACAGCTCTGCTTTCCCTCCTCCCCCCTCTCCCACCGCGTGGGAGAGGGGCCGGGGGTGAGGGGAGAACTGTGAAGTCAAAACTAAGTAAACAATGCAGGAGTACCCTGTTTACTTAATTTTGCCCAATAGTTCCGCTTTCCCTCCCCCACCCCCCTCTCCCACCGCGTGGGAGAGGGGCCGGGGGTGAGGGCCAAAACTTTCACAAAACGAACTTTACAAAGTACTCTTACATCATCCAGTTCATGCGGATCAACCGCTCCCTCACGGTCGCGGCTCTGAGGACTTGCGTCACCTACGCCTCTGAGCCACGACCGTCAGGGAGGGATTCTAGGGATCAAAATGAACTGGACAATGTAGTAGCTTATTCATAGATACTCAAAAACAGAGGCACCTTGCCGTGCGTTCTGCCGTTTCCTACAACTCCACGAGGCCTGTTTGCCGGTCAGCCGACCGGCAAGGGGATAATCGATGGATCGAAGAGACGTGGATGCTTCAAATTTAGTGATCGGTATCGATGTGGGCGGGACCTTTACGGATCTGCTCATTTGGAACAAAGGGTTGGGAAAAATGATCATGGTCAAGGTTCCGACCACCCCGGAGAACCAGGGAATTGGATTCCTAAAAGCTCTGGAAAGGAGCCAGGTTCCTTTAACGGAAGTGCACACCCTCGTTCACGGGACCACCGTGGCGACCAATGCCCTCATCCAGAGGGATGGCGCCATCTGCGGTTTAATTACGACGAAGGGATTTCGAGATATCCTGGAGTTGAGGCGGGGAGACCGCGCCCATCTGTACGGATTAAAAGGGAACTTCGTACCTTTGATTCCGCGGGAATTTCGATTAGAGGTGGAAGAGCGAACCACCGCCGAAGGTGAGGTTCTTAAGGAGGTCGAGGAGGCCCAAGTCCTTGAGGCCGGGAGACAGCTCCGGGAAGCGGGGGTCGAAGCCGTGGTCATCAGCTTTCTCCATTCCCATATCAACCCCGCCAACGAAGAAAGGGCCAGACAGATCCTGAAGACTTTTTGGCCTAACGGTTACATGCTAACTTCTTCGGAGGTTTTATCTTCCGTCGGTGAGTTTGAACGCACCTCTACCGCAGTTCTTAATGCCTACCTTCAGCCCCTTATCCACCGATATCTCGAGGGCATCCAGAGGGAGCTCAAGGCTCATCAATTCCGGGGGCGGTTGGTTTTGATGAGCTCGTATGGGGGGACTATGTCCACAGAAGAAGCCCGGGTCAGCCCTGCCGGCACGGTCCTCTCGGGTCCGGCGGGAGGGGTGATAGCTGCGTGCCACCTGGCTCAACAGACCGGTTACCTCAACGTCCTCTCCTGCGATATGGGCGGGACCAGTTGCGATGTCTCTGTCATTGCGGAGGGAGCTCCTGCGATCATCGATGGGAAGGATCTGGATTTTGGAATCCCATTACGCCTTCCGATGTTGGATATAACAACCATCGGGGCCGGCGGAGGGAGCATTGCCTGGATAGATAACAGCGGCTGCCTTCGGGTCGGTCCCCAGAGCGCCGGAGCCAAACCAGGACCGGCGTGCTATGGACGTCGGGGCTTTAAGCCTACGGTAACCGACGCGAACCTCATCCTCGGCAGGATGAATCCAGAGTCCCCGATTTTAAAATCCGGGGGAATTGTCCCCGACCCCCACCTGGCCGGGGAGGCTATCCGAAGTCAGGTGGCCGCTCCCCTGGGGATTACCCTGGAAGAAGCGGCCTTCGCAATTCTGGAGATCGTAAACCAGAATATGACAGGCCTCTTGAGGCTTCTTACCATCGAACGAGGTCATAATCCCGGGGATTTTGCCCTGGTCGCCTTCGGCGGGGCAGGTCCCCTTCATGCAGCCTTCCTGGCTCGGGAAGTGGGAATTCCGAGGGTCCTTATTCCCCCCTACTCCGGGGCTTTTTCGGCGTATGGTTGCATGATCGCCGAGGCCAAACAAATCTTTGAACAAACCTTGAACGCCCCGGTTAATACCGAGACGGTTCAGAAAATCTCTCACGTCTTCTTAACCCAACGGGACCGGGCCAGGGAAAGAATGCGCAGCGAGGACGTACAGCTCGACCTCCTCAAAACGCTCTGGGAGGTCGAAATGGGGTACCAGGGCCAATCTCGGGGGATCTGGATCCCTTGCAAAGATCCGCAAATCCGTGAAGACAGCTTACGCCGTCTCTTTGAGGAGGCCTACCGAAAACATTTTGGCCGGCTAATCTCCGAATTCCCTCTAGAAATTAAGCGCCTTCGAACCACGGTAACCTGTCCCCGCTTGGCGGGGGAGGGGGGAACGGGAGCAGGGGGCAGTGGGAGCCCTGGACAGGCCCTCCATGCTCCGGCCCTCCCACCCCCCCGTTCTGCCCTCAGGGGGACTCGCCCCGTGTATTTTCAGGACCACTTTATAGAAACCCCGATCTATGAACGCCCCCTCCTGCCCGTTGGAACTTCCCTTCTGGGCCCTGCTCTCGTTGAGCAGGAGGACTCCACAACCGTCGTTCCCCCCGAGGTACGCGCGGAGGTGGATCGTTACGGGAACCTTATCCTTACCGTGGAGGGGCGACCCTCTAAATGATCCTCACCGTGGAGGGGCAATCTTCTAAAGGATCCCCGCCCCTCCAGGACCCCCCGCGACTCTTTCAATTTCCGAGTCTCCCGTGGAATTCGAAGGACTTCTATCCCTGCAAAACTGAAGAGGTAAGGGCCTGGCTGAAAATTAGGGTTGACTTTTGGGAACAAATTATGGATGTATACAGTTTATGCGAGGTTTATGCAGGAGGTAAGGCTTATCTGCATCGATATAAGACAGCCTAACAAAAGGAGCGTCTAAAATGAGAGAGGTTAAGATAAAAAAACGACTCTCAGAAGAATCCAAGTTACCCAGGCTTTACTCCCTCCGATTAACGCCGAGATCCGCCGCTATCCTGGCTATGCTGATGGCTGCAGGTTTTGTTGGTAATTATTTGAGTATTCCACTCTTTTTGGGCGTAGACTTCCTGTTCGGTAGCATCGCTGTACTCATCGTGGTGCGCGTTTATGGAACCGTGTAGGGCACCCTGGCCGCCGTCCTTGCCGGCAGCTATACCTATGTCCTCTGGCGACATCCCTACGCCATCCTCCTTTTTGCCTGTGAGGCCTTGTTTATGGGCCTGGTTTTACGTCGCAAAAATACAAACCTGGTTCTGATAGACGGAATTTTCTGGTTCTTTATCGGGATACCTCTGGTTTGGCTGCTCTATTCCAGGGTTTTGCATATGGAGGATATCCATATGAGGCTTGTTATGCTCAAGGAGGCGGTCAATGGCATCTTCAATGCGTTGCTGGCCAGCCTAATCCTCACCTACGTACCTGTCCAGGCTTGGACAGGTCGTTCTGTAACCGATGCCCCCCTCTCCCTCCACCAAACCCTCTTCAGTCTGCTGGTAGGCTCTATACTCTTTCCCACCCTACTGCTTACGACCCTGGAAAGTCGGCAAGAAATGAACAAAATGGCGACCGAGATTAAGGCCCGCCTCGAGCAGGAGTCTATACAACTGGCTGACAGCCTACGGCTCTGGCAGCAGCAGCATCTGCGTGCGGTGACCGAGCTCGCCCAGATTGCTGCAGAATCGGCTATGATCCCCTCGGACGCCTTACAACAAAGTACAAAATTTATGCAGCGGGCGTTTCCCGATTTCCACCTTGCTTACATTGCCAACGCAGAGGGGACCGCCATTGCGTTTTATCCTCCAACCAACGAAAAGGGGGAATCCAACCTGGGCTTGAACTTTGCCGATAGGTTCTACTTCGATGAACTGAAAGCCGCCCTACAGCCGGTCGTGTCCGATGTCTTTATGGAGCCGATGGGGGCGCCCCGTCCCGTGATTACTCTGACGGTACCGGTGCTGGCAAAAAATTGCCTCCCCGGCTCCTCTTGGAGCACGGCAGAAAATTGCTTCCGCGGCTTCTCTTTCGGGTCTTTAGAGCTAGGCCATATCGGTAAACTCCTTAAATCGGTTCCCCGCGATAAGGGGCTCCAGTCCACCCTCCTGGATCGCAAGGGCCGTATCATTGCCAGCACGGAAGCGGACCGCGCCCCTATGCAAGACTTTGATCGCCGGAAAGGTGGGGAGATACGCCCGCTGGGTGGGGCTTTGTATCAATGGTTGCCCATGGGGGAAAACCTCCCCACCATGGTCCGCTGGGAAAAGTCTCTCTACGCGCAGGAAGTCGTCATCGGGGAGGACATACCCTGGACTCTGGTCGTCGAAGAGCCCCTTGCCCCCTATTACAGGCTTGTGGAAAGCATCTGCATCAACAATCTTGCCATCATGTTAGTTCTTGCCGTCCCAACGCTGATACTTTCGGCCTCGATCAGTCATCGGTTAGCCAGCCCCTTATCGAAATTGGCCGAGGTGACCACCGACCTATCCGATAAACTCCTCGATCCGGAAGGAGTTAACTGGCCGAGCGGTTCGGTGGCGGAGATGGATTCCCTGGTCGGCAACTTCAAAGTCATGGTGCACGCCCTCAGACAAAATTTCCAGGACATTCAGAGCGCCAACGAGCAACTGAAGGAGCGCACCCAGGAGCTTTCAAAGGCCAACAGGACCCTTGAGAATGAAATCGTAGAGCGCAAGCGGGCGGAAGAGGAACTGGAGAGATCGAACCAGCGCGTGGTGAACATTCTGGAAGGTATTACCGATGCGTTTATTGCTTATGACCACCAGTGGCGGTTTACTTACCTCAATACGAAGGCCGTGCAGCTTCTGGGGAAAACCCGGGAGGAACTTCTGGGTAAGTGCGTGTGGGAGGAGTTTCCAGAGGACGTGGGTTCGGTGCTTTACAAAGAGTACCACCGGGCGGTGTCCGAGCAGGTAGCGGTCGAATGTGAACAGTTTTATCTGCTGACCAATACCTGGTTTGAAGTTCGCGCTTATCCTTCGCAGGAGGGGCTGTCGGTATATTTCCATGATATCACCAGGCGTAAGTGGACGGAGGAGAAAATATGTCAGCAGAACGAGTACCTGACCGCCCTGCACGAGACCGCCCTGGCCCTGATGAACCGATTGGAGCTAGAGGATTTGCTCGAAGCCATCGTCATCCGCGCCGGAGCCCTGGTAGGTACCCCCCATGGATATATCTATCTGCTGGAGGAAGGAGAGGCCGAGATGAAGAAGCAAGTGGGTGTGGGGGCTTACAGCAAATTTATCGGTTACCGGCTGAAGCCGGGCGAAGGCGTAGCCGGAAAAGTCTGGCAAACCGGCCGGCCGCTCGTGGTGGGGGATTATCGTACCTGGCCGGATCGCCTACCGGATGCGGATCTCGATATTTTCTGCGCAACCGTAGGGGTACCGCTCAAATCCGGCTTACGGACCTGCCCTGAGAAGGGCGAGCGGATCGTGGGCGTCCTCGGCCTGGCCCACTTCGAAGAGGGTCGGACGTTCGGAGAAGAGGAGGTGATGTTATTAAGCCGATTCGCCGAGCTGGTTTCGATCGCTCTGGATAATGCCCGGCTCTACGCGGAGATCCAGGAGGCAGATCGGCGTAAGGATCGGTTTCTGGCCATGCTCGGCCATGAACTGCGCAATCCCCTCGCTCCGATCCTTCATGCTGCACAGTTAGCGCGCTTGCATGGGACCGACGACCCCACCCTCCAGAGCATGGTAGAGGTCGTGGAACGACAGGCCCAGCACATGGCCCGGCTTGTCGATGATTTGTTGGACGTCTCGCGGATCCGTCAGGGCAAGGTCCAGTTGCGGAAAGAACCCCTGGATCTGGCAACCGTACTGAATCAGGCCGCCCAGATGAGCCGCCCCTTCATTGAGGCCCAACGGCATCGGTTATCGGTCTCCCTTCCACAAAAGCCGGTCCATCTGGAAGCGGACCCGGTCCGGCTGGAACAGATCCTGGTCAACCTCTTGAATAACGCCGCGAAGTATACCGAGCCGGGGGGGCATATCTGGCTAAGCGGCGCTCAAGAGGGAGAAGAGGTCGTCTTCCGGGTTCGAGACACGGGGATAGGCGTTCCACCGGAGATGCTGCCCCGGATCTTCGACCTTTTCACCCAGGTCGATCAAACCCTGGCCCGCTCCCAAGGAGGCCTGGGAATCGGGCTGACCCTGGTACACAACCTGGTCGAAATGCACGGCGGGAGGGTATCTGCCCACAGCGCAGGTCTGGGCCAGGGGAGCGAATTCGTGGTACGCCTCCCCGCTTTATCTGAGGTGCGGGAGCCTGGGGGGGCGGAGGTACAGGAGAAAGAAGACGGCGACGTCGCCGCGCCGCCCCTTCGTCGTGTCCTTGTCGTGGACGACAATGTGGACGCGGTAAAGATTCTCGGGGAACTGTTGAAAGGGTGGGGCTATGAGGTCCAGGTGATGCATGACGGTCCAACGGCCATAGAAACCGCGCTCGCCTATCCCCCGGATGTGGTGTTATTGGATATAGGACTGCCCGGGATGGACGGCTACGAAGTGGCCCAGGCGCTGCGGCAGCAGGCCAGCCTTTCTAAGACAGTGTTGGTGGCGTTGACGGGGTACGGACAGGAGGAGGAGCGAGCCCGCGCCAGAGAGGCAGGGTTCGACTACCACTTTACGAAGCCCGTAAACCTCGCGGCCCTTCGGAAAGTCCTGAGCACGGAGAGCTTCTAGCCCTGGATAAGCTATCGCTTCCCAAAGACTGTGTGCAGGCATGAAAACGGAGGGCCTTAGACCAAGGCCGTTGACTTAAGAACGTGTAAAAGAGTCGAGCCCTTTCTAGCTCCGTGAGGAGCGACCTGTTTGTAGCAAAAGCTGACCCCACCAGCTTTTTTAGCTCCGTGAGGAGCCTGGAGGTTTTAGATGGGATCCTTCCTCTAGACAGGACGCCCCGCTGGGGCCGTTTAAACCTTAAGTCATTGGCATGGAGGCAGAGCCTGGAAACGAGAAAACAGAGCTACAGATCAAAATGTTAGGCTTAGACCAGGAATCGTCATTTCCTACAAAAATAAAATTGACTTTTAAAGACGAAGGGGCGGATGTATATTATGGGCGAGCGCACCGGTGAATCTTCAGCAATTTACGTGTAACCTGCTTAAATTTAAGGGCCTAGCTTAGAATAGAAGAACATGAAACCTAAAGGCGAAGCTTACTTATAGGGCAAAAGAACCTTCCATGGCATGGCTAAAGTTACCCCAATCGTACCTTCCCACACTAACCCCCAGATCTGCCGTTATATTAACGATTCTCATGGCAACGGCCCTTGGAGGTAACTATTTTAGTCTTCCAGTCCTCCTTGGGGTAGACTTCCTGTTTGGGAGCATTGCGGTACTGATCATAGCGCGCCTGTATGGGGTGGTGTGGGGGACTCTGGCGGCGTTCCTTGCCAGCAGCTACACCTACTTTCTCTGGCAACATCCCTACGCCATCCTCCTTTTTACCGGTGAAGCCTTATTTGTGGGCCTGTTTTTGAACCGCAAGAACGCGAATATGGTTCTGTTGGATGGGATTTTCTGGATCTTCATAGGGATGCCCATGGTTTGGCTTTTTTATTTTGAGATCCTGGGCCTTGGGAATCTACAGGTGAGCATCGTTATGCTCAAGGACGCGGTGAATGGGATCTTTAACGCCTTGCTGGCCGGCTTAATCGTTGCGTACCTGCCCCTGCGAGCTTGGGCTGGCCGTTCTCCGGAAACCAATCCCCTCTCTCTCCACCAAACCCTGTTCAATCTGTTGGTAGGCTTTGTGCTCTTTCCCACGTTAATCCTGATGATTTTGGATAGCCGGCGAGAGGTGGACCGAATAGAGGAGGATATCCAGGCCCGCCTGGAACAGGAGTCCTCGCAACTTGCCGGCAGCCTGCGTCGCTGGCAACAGCAACATCTGCACGCAGTGACCGGACTGGCCCAGGTCGCTACCAGCTCTGATATGAAGCCCTCAGAGGCGCTGCAACAAAAAGTAGACCTGATGAGGCTCGTGTTCCCGGATTTTCACGCGGTTTATATCGCCGACATGGAGGGCACTGCCGTTGCATTTTCCCCTCCAACCAATGAAGAGGGGGAATCCGCTATAGGTTTAAATTTCCGGGATAGGCCCTATTTCAAGGAGCTGAAGGCCACTCTGCGACCTGTGGTGTCCGATCTATTGCTAGGGCGCGTAGGTGCGCCTCACCCTATCGTGACCATAGCGGTGCCCGTGCTCGTAGAAAATCGCTTCCAGGGCTTTGCTTTTGGCGCGCTAGATCTAGGTCATCTGAGTGAGCTCCTCAAATTAAGTATCCGCAAAGAGGCCTTGCAGGCCACGGTTGTGGACCGGCAGAACCGTGTTATTGGTAGCACCGAGGATCGTTGGAAACCCAGGCAGGAGTTTGACCGTTATCAAAATGGGGAGATCCATTGGGTTCGCGGATCCATGTTCCAGTGGTTACCGGAAGCTAAAGACTTGCCGGCCATGGAGCGCTGGAAAAAATCTTTTTACGTGCAAGAAACTCCCCTTGGGGACCTCATTCCCTGGACCCTGGTCGTTGAAGAGCCCCTTTTCCCCTATCAGCGCTACGTCCAGGGCGTCTACCTTAAAAGATTTGTAGCCATAGTAGCCCTCACCGTACTGGCACTTATCCTTTCGGCCTTCTTAAGCCGTCGGCTGGTTAGCCCTCTATCGAAGCTGGCCGAGGTCACAACCAATCTGCCCGGTAAACTCCTGGATCAGGGAGCCATTCACTGGCCAAACAGTGCGGTCGTGGAGATGAACGCGCTCATCTACAATTTCAAACTCATGGTGAGGATCCTCAAACAAAATTTTCAAGAGATCCAAAGCGCTAAAGAGGAGCTTGAGAAGCGCACCCAAGAACTATTAGAGACCAACGAAGAACTTGAAACTGAAATTGCCGAACGCAGGCGGGCAGAGGAGGCGCTCAGGGAGAGCGAGGAACGATTGCGGTTAACCCTGAAGGCGACCCATATGGGTACCTGGGACTGGAACGTCCTGACCGGTCAGATTACCTGGTCCGATAGCCTTGAGGCGATATTTGGGTTGACCCCCGGAGCCCTTGAGGGGACCTATGAAGCCTTCCTTGAACGGGTCCATCCTGGGGACCGGAAGTTGGTAAGTCAATCCATCGCTCGCACGATCCAGGAGGGAGCGGATTATGACATCGAGTTTCGTATCGTCTGGCCCGGTGGCGCCGTCCATTGGATCACGAGCAAGGGCCAGGTTTTTCACGATGAAACCGGCAGGGCGGTACGTATGGTCGGAGTGAGCATGGACATCACCCAACGTAAGCGGTCCGAGCAGCGTCTGGCCACCCAGCACGCGGTGACCCGCATATTGTCGGAGTCCACCACGGTCGGTGAGGCCATCCCAAGAATCCTTCAGGCTATCTGCGAAAGCCTGGGGTGGGAGGTGGGCGGGTTCTGGAACGTCGGCCGGGATGCCCACGTGCTGCGCTGCATAGACCTCTGGCATACGCCCTCGATGGAGATAGCAGAGTTTGAAGCGGTCAGTCGGCAGTATACCTTCCCCCCTGGCATCGGGTTACCGGGGCGCGTCTGGTCTAGCGGAGAATCCGCGTGGATTGCCGACGTGGTTAAGGATCGTAACTTCCCCCGGGCGTCTTTTGCTGCTAAAAATGGACTGCACGTAGCCTTCGGCTTTCCGATTCTACTCGGCAGCGAGATTCTCGGCGTCATTGAATTCTTCAGCCACGAGATCCAAGAACCCGATCAAGAGCTACTTGAGATGATGACCGCGATTGGTAGCCAGATTGGTCAGTTCATCGAGCGCAAGCGGGCAGAAGAAGAGCGCGCCCAACTCCTGGTGCGGGAGCAGACCGCCCGCGCCGAGGCTGAGGCGGCGCAACAGCGTCTTGCCTTCCTCGCTTCCGCCAGTGAGGTGCTGGCCGCTTCCCTGGACTACGAAGCGGCCCTGGCAGAGACGGCGCATCTGGTCGTCCCTCACCTCGCCGATTGGTGCGCCGTAGATATCGTCGCGGAAGATCAATCCATCCGTAACCTGGAGATAGCTCACGTAGACCCCGCAAAGGTGGAACTGGCCCATAAGTTACGACGCCTCTATCCCATCGATCCGAACGCATCGTATGGCGTTCCGAACGTACTTCGCACTGGTCAGCCCGAGATCTATCCTGAGATCCCCGATGCGTTGTTGGCGGCTACAGCACGTGACGCGGAACACCTTCGAATCCTCCGGGAGTTGAACTTCAAGTCCGCCATGGTGGTGCCGCTTCAGGTCCGCGAGCGGATCCTCGGGGCCATTACTTTTGTATCGGCGGAGTCCGGTCGCCGCTATAGTTCCATCGACCTGGCTCTGGCGGTAGACCTGGCCCGCCGCGCCGCCATTGCAATCGATAACGCCAGGCTCTTCCGTGAACTTCGGGAGGCGAGCCGTCGCAAGGACGAATTCCTGGCCATGCTTGCCCACGAATTACGTAACCCCCTGGCTCCTATCGTTAACTCTCTGCAGATCCTGCGCTTATGTAAAGCAGACGATTCCACCTTAAACCGATCGATGGATGTGGTTGAGCGCCAGGTCCAGCACATGGCTCGTCTTCTCGACGATCTGCTGGATGTCTCGCGGATTACCCGCGGCAAGATCCAATTGAGGAAGGAACTTCTGGAATTGGCTGCGGTGGTGGCCTGTGCGGTCGAGACCAGTCGCCCGTTCATTGAGGCCCAAAACCATGAACTGCTGGTCTCCTTGCCCCAGGAGTCTATACACCTGGAGGCCGACCCGGTCCGGCTGGAGCAGATCCTGGTGAACCTGCTGAACAACGCGGCCAAATATACTGAGCCGGGCGGTCGTATCTGGTTGACCTGCGCCCGGGAGGGGAAGGAGATTACCCTCCGGGTGCGGGACACGGGCATCGGCATCCCCCAGGAGATGCTCCCCCAGATCTTTGATCTGTTCACCCAGGTGAATCCGTCCCTGGCGCGGTCTCAAGGGGGTCTGGGGATCGGGTTGACCCTCGTGCGGAACCTGGTCGAAATGCACGGCGGGAAAGTATCGGCCTACAGCGCCGGGCCGGGTCAGGGAAGCGAGTTCGTTGTGCATCTTCCCATTGTAAATCGGGAACTGCAGACGGCGGGCGAGGCCGTTCCGCGATCCGGAATCGGGCATCCTCCCTCTAGGCGGATCCTTATCGTAGACGATAACGTGGACGCAGCAAAGACCCTGGGAGAATTGCTGGAGCTGTACGGTTACGAAGTGCATCTGGGATACGACGGCCCAACCGCTATAAAGAAGGCGCTGGCCTACCGCCCTCAGGTAGTGTTGTTGGATATCGGACTGCCCGGGATGAACGGCTACGAGGTGGCTCGCGCGCTACGGCAACAGGAGAGTCTGTCCGGAATGCTCCTAGCGGCGTTGACTGGGTACGGACAGGAGGAGGATCGAAATCGGTCCCGAGAAGCCGGATTTGATTACCACTTCACTAAACCGGTAGACCTCTCCGCCTTGCAACAAGTACTAGATGCCGCAGAGGGCAGAAGGTAGAAGGGCGCAACTCCGCCCCGATTCGCGACCTTACCTGTTATCCCGGATTGAGGTCTATCTTAAAGGTCTTTTGTTGCGGATCCCCTGGACAGAGAAGGCCGCAGAGGGATTTCTCCAGGGATCTTTTCCAAGTTTCGTCGTAAAACAAGCAGATTTTTCGACTTGACAAGTTGTCACAAACCTTGTTCCATAGTATCTATCCGGTAGAGGATCACCTGCGGCAGCATTCTTAAATGGTTAATAAAGACACGCATTTAAAGAAGGGAGACATTTAGCAGCTATGGAATTGAATAAACCTATGATAGAAGCGCCCTACAGAGAGGATAAAGCGGTTGTGCTGGAGCGTCTGGATTCCGACGAAAAGGGAGGCCTGAGCTCTGAAGAAGCCAGAAGACGGCTGGAGAAGTTTGGTCCGAATGAACTTAAGGAAGCCGAGAAGACCACCCTGTGGGAGATGTTCCTGGGGCAATTTGAGGATGTCCTGGTGCTCATCCTGCTGGCAGCGACCCTCATATCTTTTCTCCTTTGGCTTTATGATCCCGGCGAAGAAGCTTACCCCTATGATAGCATCATTATCCTGCTCATCGTCCTTGCCAATGCTATTTTAGGCGTGATTCAGGAATATCGGGCGGAGAAATCCCTGGAGGCCCTGAAAGAGCTATCCGCTCCGACCGCCCTGGTTTTGCGAGACGGGAAGAAGCAAAGGATTCCGGCTAAAGAAGTAGTGCCAGGAGATATCCTCTGTCTGGAATCGGGCGATAAGGTGGCGGCAGACTCCCGATTGCTTGAAGTGATCAACCTAAAATCCAATGAAAGCGCCCTGACCGGAGAGAGCGTCCCGGTAGATAAGGCGGTTGAGCCCCTGGAAGGGGCTGTGGAGATCGGGGATCGTAAAAACATGATTTTTATGGGGACCACCATTACTTACGGGCGGGGTAAAGCGGTGGTGACGGCAACGGGGATGCAAACCGAGATCGGGGCCATCGCTGAAATGATTCAGACCACCGAAGAGGAGCCCACCCCCCTCCAAAAGAATTTGGATCAGGTGGGTAAGCAGCTCGGGATGATGATCTTGATCATCTGTGGGATTGTGGCTCTGACGGGGATCCTGGAGTACGGAAGGTATACGGTACAGGCTATTCTACAAATGTTTATGTTTGGGGTGGCCTTAGCGGTCGCGGCCATTCCGGAAGGCCTCCCCGCCGTCGTCACGGTCGCTTTAGCGATCGGGGTCCAGAAGATGGCCGCAAAAAACTCCATCGTCCGTAAACTCTCTGCCGTTGAAACTTTGGGATCTACCACGGTCATCTGTAGCGATAAGACCGGGACCCTGACCCGGAATGAGATGACGGCTCGGAAAATCTGGTTCGATGGAAAGGTCATCGAAGTGACCGGGGAAGGGTATCAGCCAAGGGGGGAGTTTCTCTATCAAGGTACCCCCTGGATAGATAAGAACCTGGATTCTCTTTTGCGGGTTGCTGCGCTGTGCAACAATGCGAAGCTGATCCAGCACGGAGACCGTTGGGAGATCGAGGGGGATCCGACCGAGGGCGCCTTGATGGTGGTAGCCGAAAAAGCAGGTCTTGGAGTTGAAACGCTGGAGGCGAAGTACCCTCGCCTGGGAGAAGTTCCTTTCAGCTCGGAGAGGATGCGCATGGCAACGATCCATCGAGAGGGAGATCACCTGGCTGCCTATGTAAAGGGAGCTTTGGAGGTTATATTTCCCAAGTGTGATCGTATTTTCCTCGATGGAAGAGTCCAATCCCTGACTCCGGAGCAACGGGAGAAAATTCTTAAGCAGAACGAAGAAATGGCTCAACAAGCCTTACGGGTATTGGCCATCGCCTCCCGGGAGCTCTCAGAAATACCTCAAGGGAGATCCGGGGAGTACGATGAAAATAGGATAGAATCCGAGCTCATCTTTATGGGGCTCATTGGGATGATCGACCCGCCGCGAAAAGAGGCTATTACGGCGGTAGAGGTCTGTAAGCGGGCCGGGATCCGGCCCGTCATGATCACCGGGGATCACAAGCTCACGGCCATCGCTATTGCCCAGGAACTTAACATGTTCCCTAAGGCCTCCGCCAGGGTTTTAACGGGGAAAGATTTAGAAGCCATGAGCCAGGAAGAATTGACCGGGAAGGTCGAGGAGGTCGCCGTATACGCGCGGGTCAGCCCGGAACACAAAGTCCGTATCGTGGACGCTCTGAAGGCACATGGTCACATTACGGCCATGACCGGAGATGGAGTCAACGACGCCCCCGCCCTCAAAAAAGCAGATATTGGGGTTGCCATGGGGAAAGGGGGGACTGAGGTGGCCAAGGAAGCCAGCGACATGATTCTGGCGGACGATAATTTTGCCACCATCGTCACGGCCGTGGAAGAGGGGCGCGCCATCTTTGATAATATTCGAAAATTTATCAGCTACCTCCTATCCAGCAACGTGGGGGAGGTGGTGAGTATGTTTCTGGGGGTGATGCTGGCAAAGGCGCTAGGGCTCATCGATTCCGCGGGAATGGCCTTCTTACCCCTTACAGCGACCCAAATTCTCTGGATTAACCTGGTAACCGATGGATTTCCGGCGCTGGCCTTAGGAGTCGATCCTAAAGATCCCCGTATCATGAGTATGCCCCCTCGGAGCTCCAGAGAACACGTGATCTCAAAACGGATGTGGATCATGATCTTCTCGGTGGGAACGTGGATTGGCCTGGGAACCCTTTTCATGCTGGACGCTTACCATCCGGGGGGATTACTAGAATGGAAGCCCGATGTCGACCCCGATCATAGCCGAACGATGGCCTTTACTACCATGGTCATGTTCGAGATGTTCAACGCCTTTAACTTCCGGAGTTTTACCAGCAGCGTCTTTAAAGTGGGAGTATTTAAAAATCCTTGGCTCCTGGCCGCCGTCAGCCTCTCCCTCGTCTTACAGTTGTTCGTGCTTTATATGCCTGCGTTGCAAAAGGCTTTCCATACGATCCCCCTCGGACTGGAGGACTGGATCATATGTATAGCCGCCGGCAGTACGGTGCTCCTGTTAGGAGAAGTCGCCAAGCGGCTCGGATGGTTTAGGACCTGATAAGGAATTTATGAGGAAGTTGCACTTACCCCGAATCAGGAAACAACGTCCGGCGAGCCGTGGGCCGCGGGTCGTGGACCGTAAGCAACGCTCGCCCCTCGGTACCTGCGTCCCACAGCCCACGACCCCCGGTTCACTCCTCTTTACCTTCTGCCTTCTGGGTACGGCCCTCTACTTATTTTTTACCCCCCTCTCCCTCCCGGCGGGAGATCTCCTTCAGGAAGGTAAAGATGCTTATAAGAAGAAACAGTACCAACTTGCCCTGGAAAAGTTCAACCAGGCGGCAAAAAAAAATCCTAAGTCCGCAGAGGCTCAGTATCATCTGGGTCTAACCTATGCGAGGCTTGGCCAGTATGAGAGCGCCCTGGAGGCGTATAAAAAAGCTCAACAACTTGATCCCAAAATAACCTTTACAAAACCCGAGAGGTTCAAGGAAAGATTTTCTGAGGCGGAGGCTAAGGTCAAGCAAGGTGAGGGAAAGGAAGAAGATGCGGAAGAGGCCGACCGATCGCCCTTACCCAAGCCAAGGGGAGGAAGCAAGGAAGGGGAGGCGGGAACCGGCTTGAAGTCCGCCCCCCCCCCAGGCCCTACCCCGGCTTTACAAGAAGGCGTTTTAAACCTCCCCCCTACGCCGACCCCGTTGCCGGCTTTACAAGAAGGAAGGGCCGCTTATGAGCAAGGAGACTACAAGCAGGCTCTAGAGAAGCTCCTCCAGGCCGCTCAGATGGCCCCCCATTCTGCAGAAATTCAATATAACCTGGGCCTCACTTACTTTAAGCTCGGGAAATTCGCCGAGGCGGTGCAAGCTTACGAAAAAGCCAGACAACTGGACCCCGAGCTCACCTTTACAGATCCGGTTAAATTTGAAGAGGGATTTATAGAGGCCCAATTGAAGCTCAGGGCGCCAAATTTACAGTTTGCCCCCTCTGAAAAATTAGGAACTCCTCCGGCTCCCTCATCGGCGCCGGAATCTCAGGAGGTGCCTTCTCCATCTGAAAATTTAAAAACCCCCACCTCCCCCTCGAACCCCGAAAACCCCCAAGGGTTTTACGGAGATCCGGTCCTGGATAAAGCCGCCCAGCAAATCCAGAGCCTCATCCAATCCCGCCAAAAAGGAATTCTGGATCTGGCAGGAACTCTTTCGAACTCGGACAAGGAAAAACTGGCCATGGTCGTTACAGAAGCCGCGTCTAAAGGATTTCAACTCATTTACGCCATCGTGGACGGAAATCGATCGGTACCTACGGAGGCGTTCGCCAATAAATTACGGGATCTGATCCCTTCTCCTACAATTATTTTGATCGTGAGCAGCAAGGAAGGGGCTTTCGTAGCGGCCAAGGAGGGGGACAACCCCTACCTCCCTAAGGAGGAGATTCAGGTTATTACCCAGCGTGTGGCTCCGGTCTTTCGATCCTCCGGCGTGGCGGCAGGGTTAGAGCAATTGGGGAGAGAAATTCTCAACCAAGTTCGGGAGGATAAACCCCTGGAAATAGGCCCTCGAACCATCCTTCTGACGGTTCTTATTTCTGTCCTGGGGATCTTGGGGGTGAGTAAGATGGGAAGGCGGGCGTACCTGCGTAGTAAATTCAACGAAAAATCAAAATGGGCCATGGATCTGCTCATGGAAAAGGAGTCCCGCCTTGACCCCCTGACCTATAACCAATATCTCGAGAATTATACCCGTATCTTGGAAAAAGGTAATTACAAGGATCAAACGGACCTGGATAGCCTGATCAAGGCCCTTGAAAAAATAGAATAGGAAGATCAGAAGCTTGAAACGGGGGATTTGAGATCGGAGGCAAGAGACGTGGGACTTGAAAAAACAAGTCCCACGTCTCTTGCCTCTGGTTCCCCGCTCGTCTCCCGGCTCTAACTTCTGGTCTCCAATCCCCAACCTCTGGCTCCCGTTCAATCGTGTTTCTCCTGGTTGTAGCTATCCCTATTCTCCTCCTTTTAGGCTTTTGGATCTATAATCAAAAGCTAAAAAAGGAGCAAAAGCGCCTAAGGGAGGCTGCCGGCTCCCTGAACCCCAAGCCCCTCCCGCCGACCTACGCCCGGCTCTACGATTGGTTCGATGGGCGACCTCTTGCGGAAGAGGGGGCGGAAGTGATCCGATACCGGGGAATGCATCTGGTCGTCTCCAAAGAGCACGCAGAAATGATCCGGCAGGGTAAAGCTCCCAAATTACGGGTCTGTAAGGTAGGACAAAACTACGTACACTGGTCTCAGGACCCCTCCTTTCAGCCAGAGCAGGATGCGATGAAGTACGAAGAATCCCACCACCAGAACTACTTAAATCACGGAATCCACTGGGTAGATCTCTGGATGTACGACTATCTTTTTCGACACCCCACCTACTATGGGGGAGGTTACTACAACTCCAGCCAACCCTGGAGCAAACCCCCTGTACCCTTTAATGCAGAAGGAGTTACCTTTCAAAGCGTCGAAGGTCCCCCTATCCAGGAAGAGGAAACCGCCGGGGTAAATTTCATGGATAAAATCGCTTCAGATCCTGCAACGGAGGCCCCCTTTTCGGAAGAGAATTCTACAGATAAATCTTAAGATACTTATCCATTGTCCCCTTGAAGGGGCGATTCTGATGAGATCAAAGGGAAAAACTTTATAGGAGCTAGCTCGACCCTGTTAAATTAGGCTTTCGCCTTCGGAGCTCCGTAGGAGCGATCGGTTTGTAGCGACGACCCTGCCTGACCCCCTTAAGCCCCGTAGGAGCGGCCTGTGAAACTCTGGCCTCGTCTTTCTTGTAGGCAAGGAAGCGGAGAAAGAAAAGCCGAACGCGCACGGGGAAGGGGAAAAAGGCGATTACCGGTTGATCCTTCTGGAGCTGAGGCAGGACCCCACTATTCCCTTGACCGGATCTGGGATTTCTGCTACTTCTAAATCACGTTTAACGCGGACTTACTTTGAAGTTTTCTACTTTATCAATTTCCTTTCTGGAAATAGAAAAGATAGGCTTCCTTGCTTAAAGGAGGTTACATTATGGATACGGTGTTAACATTACTGACGTTAGGAATCATACGGTTTGTTTTCGTCAAGGAAGGGACCACCCAGGTCGTTACGCGTTTCGGCAAATATATGCATACCCTCACTCCGGGCTTGAAGGCTTTTCTCTCCCTATGGGGCCTAATGGGATCCATTTATCGCTTCAGAATTACGGACCCCCAGACCTCTGCGGTGGTAACCACCTCGGAAGTGGACATGAAGGAGATCGTCTACGACTATCCTAAAGAACGCGTTATCTCCGGAGACAACGTTCAATTCGAAGTCAACGCCGTGATTTACTTCCGGGTATTTGATCCTTATAAGGCGCTCTTCAAGGTCACAGATTATACCAGTTCCCTGCGAAAGCTGGTTCAGTCCATACTCCGGGCGGAGATTGGGAAGCACAACCTGGAGGAGACCTATTCAAACCGGACCATGATCTCCGAAGCGCTAACCCGAGAGGCCGATAAAGCCACCGACGAATGGGGGATCCGGGTGATCCGGCTCGAAATCAAAGAGTTTGAGCTGGGCGCCTTCGCTGAACAGCTATTGAGACAAAAGCAACAAGACATCGAGAAACGGCAACAGATCCTCCATGCGGAGGGTTTGCGGGAGGCTAAAATAAGAGAAGCGCAAGGGCAAAAGGAATATGAAGTTCTGGTTGCAGAAGGGAAAAAGCTTGCTGCCCTCGCGGAAGCGGAAGCGATAAAAATTAAGGCCGAGGCCGAAGCGGAAGCCAAAAAGGTACAGTACCAGGCCGAGGCCTTTGGCTATAAGATTATCGCCGATATCTTAAGCGAAAACCCGCGGATCGCCTACTACCTCAGGCTTCACACGGCTGATAGGATCAGTCGAAATCTGAGCGATGGCCAATCTACCAAGCTGTTTCTGCCCAATACCATCGATCAACTGATAGGAGCCTTTTCCGTTTTATCGGATGCGGTCACTGCGGCCCAACGCAGCGGCGATAAAGAGGAGTAACATGCCTTCATCCGCCTTTTTATTTTGAAGCGCGCCGCAATGGGCGGACTTCCCTGGAAACAAGGTCGGTATTCGTGGGTATCCCAGAGGGCGTTAGCACGAACGAATTTGTTTCAAAGGGGGTCCGGTATCAGACATCGGCTTAAGTGTTAATTTATATACACGGAAAAAGAGATCTCTAACAGCAAATACGCTAAAAGTTTAGGGGGTAAAGTCAACCCGTTAAGAAAGGAGTAGACCATGAAAAAGCGGCAGTTAGGACAAAGTGGACCGATCGTCTCTGCACTAGGGTTAGGGTGTATGGGGATGTCAGAGTTCTACGGGGCTCAGGATGATGCAGAGTCGATAGCGACCATTCACCGGGCCTTGGACCTTGGGGTGAACTTTCTGGATACGTCCGATATGTACGGAATTGGCCACAACGAAGAGCTGGTGGGGAGGGCCATTCGGGGGCGTCGAGACCGGGTGATCGTGGCGACCAAGTTCGGCATCGTCCGGGGGAAAGATGGCAGTCTCCTTGGCGTCAATGGGAAGCCGGAATACGTCCGGGCGGCCTGTGAGGCGAGCTTACGCCGGCTGGGTATAGAGGTCATTGACCTCTATTACCAGCACCGGGTGGACCCGAATACGCCCATTGAAGAGACCGTGGGCGCGATGGCCGGGCTGGTGAGAGAGGGCAAGGTTCGCTTTCTAGGTCTTTCCGAGGCGGGACCCCGGACCCTCCGTCGTGCTGCTGCCGTTCATCCGATTGCGGCGCTTCAGACCGAGTATTCCCTATGGAGTCGGGACCCGGAGCAGGAAATTCTTCCCACCTGTCGGGAGCTCGGGATCGGCTTTGTCGCCTACAGCCCGCTGGGTCGAGGGTTCCTTACAGGGCGGATCCAGCGGGTGGAGGATTTAGAGGAGAACGACCGACGTCGTAATTTCCCACGGTTTCAGGGTGAAAATTTTCAGCGTAACCTCGACCTGGTCCGGCGCGTCGAGGAGATTGCGGCGGAGAAGGGCTGCCGGCCTTCGCAGCTTGCCTTAGCCTGGGTGCTGGCCCAGGGGGAGGATATCGTTCCGATTCCCGGCACCAAGCGACGGACCTATCTGGAAGAGAACCTGCGGGCCCTGGACGCCGTGCTTACGGCGAAGGATCTGGCTCGTATCCAAGAGGTGGCCTCTCCGGGAGCTGTGGCGGGTGCGCGCTATCACGAAGCAGGAATGCGGGCGATCAACCTCTGAGATTTTCCCCGCTTAAAACAATACTGCCAGGGAGAAGGCTATGGATACGAGGACGGCATAGATAACGAACAACACCAGGGCGTATCCCATGATGTCCCGGAAGCTGAGTCTGGCTACCCCTAGAAGAGGGATTGCCCAGAAGGGCTGAATGATATCCGTTAACATATCTCCCCAGGCATAAGCGATGATGGTGAAATTGAGGTCAGCGCCCAGGGTTTTGGCCGCCTGGATAACGTAGGGGGCCTCCACCGCCCACTTGGAGCCTCCCGAGGGGATGATGTAGTTGAGAATTCCGGAGTACCAGAGGATCAGAAAGGGATAGGTTTTGGCCGTGGCTATGGAAATGAACCAGCCCGCCAGGACATCCTGCAGCCCGGAAAACTTGATGAGCCCGAAAATACCGGCGTAAAAAGGGAATTGGATGACGACGCCCCATATGAAACGGCCTCCCTCCTCGGCAGCCTTTAAAAAAGAGCTCGGCCTCCAGTGAAACAGGACTCCCAGGATCAAGAAAATAAAATTAACCACGTTTATGTTGACCCCGGCGACCCCTTTTTCCCCGAACCACCAGATCAACCAGGTCACCCCGGCGAAGGCGACCAGAAGATTGATCCAGGGAGAATGCTCCATCCGAAGGGCCGGGGTCCTGGAAGGGCTGCCTGACAGGCTGTCCCGGCTCTCTTCCGGTTCTTCCTTAAGGAGGAGGGGGTCTACCTCTACGACCTCCTCCCTGTGAGGGTGCATCAGCGGAGCTACAAGGGTCAAGACGATCAGGACCACGAAAGCCAGGACTAAATTGAAGGGGTGGAAAATCGTCTCGGTCACCGGGATGATCCCCAGGTCTTTTTCCATGAAATGCTTCGGAGTTGCCACCAACAGAGGGGCCGAAGCAGACAATCCTGAATGCCATATGGTTCCCAACCCCAGATACGCACAACAGACCAGCAGCCGGTAGTCAACCCCTCGCTGCCGCCGGGCCATAAAACGAACGAAAACGGCGCTCCCTACAATGCTAAGCCCCCAATTGATCCAGGCGGTGACCATAGAGACCAAGGCCATCAAAGCTACCGCGCTTCGGGGGGATGTAGGCACCCCGGCAAGCCGGTCCAGCACCCTGCTAAACGGTTTTGAAACGGCCAGAATATAACCCGTCATGATGATCAAACTCATCTGCATGGCAAAACTCAAAAGCTCCCAGAACCCATTCCCCCAATACTGAACGAGCTGATACCCCGTCGAGGGGGTGAAGAGCCATCCCAGAAGAAACGTGACCACGGTTAGAAAAATCGCAATGACGTAAGAATCCGGAACCCACCGGGTACTCCATCGGGTTAAAATCAGGGCGATGCGCTGTAACATGATCCTTCCGATCCAGAATTTGCAGCATGGCCCAGATTCTGGACCGTTCCTCCTTTTTAAGATTAGGTTATCTGCTAACCTACCCTACCCCCTGGAAAAGTCAACTAGATTTTAACCCCTGAGTTTTTGTATTGACAGCCTGAGCTTTCGTACGTTATGGTGGATAAATCGATACGTAAGATTCAAACCCCATCCCTTAGGAGAGGGCGAAGCTAAGAAATCGGAAATGAGAATGGATATCGAAAGGGCTATTAACAATAAGGTTTTAATTCTTCTATTTACCCATGAAGGTTTAGAGAAAGCCGGAATTACGGAGAGGAATTTCTATGCCAGGCTGGTAGGTCATGATCAAATCGGTTTATGGGTTGAAAATCCTAAATTTGAGACGACGAGCGTGCGCAGGGAGGACGGTTCCTTGATTCCCGTTGAGGAACGCCAGAAGGAAATCTACGTAGCCAATATCTTAATTCCCTGGGGCAATATCAAATCCATCGTCTACTTCCCCAACCGAAAGGGGTTCAATTTTGAAGAGGATGGCATTGTAAACCTGGATCGGGGTCAATATTTATGATGTGAAAAAAAGCAAAAATCATTGACATTCTCATGACTTTTGAAAAGAATAAGATCTTGGTGAACCTGATTAACTTGGAGGAGGATAGTGTGGGCAACCGAAGAAACGGAAGGTCAGTCTCTCCCTTTGCATTCCCTGGATTTATGATCCGGAAACTCCCGGAGGTTTACGCCGTTGTTTTGGTTCTCGTCTTAGGTATGGGGTTCCTCGATCCCCTGAGCCTTTCTGCCCAAGAGCTGAAAAAAATCACCCTGGGGCTGGGCGTGGCCAAAGATTTTGCTTTTCGCATACCTGCAGAAGTCGCCGTAGATCGGGGTTTTTGGAAAGAAGAGGGCCTGGACGTAGAGATCGTAGCGTTTCGAGGGGGAAGCGAAGTGGTGGTGGCCATGGCTTCCAAAAGCGTGGATTTTGGAGCGATCACAGGGGTCGATGCCGGTAATGCCATCACCAAGAAAATCCCAATCACCGCCGTGGCTTCCATCATGCCCTCCCTGGCCACCATGATGGTCTTGGTGAGTCCGCAATCCGGCATCCAGACCGTTCAAGATCTCAAAGGAAGATCCCTCGGAGTGACGCGCCACGGCGCTCTAACGGACTACCTGGTCAGAACCCTCGCCAAGCGAGAAGGCTGGGATCCTGTAACAGGGATTACCATCCTCGCGTTGGGAGGATTTAAGGAACAGGTCGCAGCCCTCATTACGGGCCAGAGTGACGGGTTCGTATGGAGCGCAGACGGGGGGTTTCAACTGGAGGAAGAAGGTAAGGCCAAGGTCCTGGTCACCTTTGATAAAGTTATCCCCGATTTCAACTTTGAAGTGCTCTTCGCCCAAAACGAGGCCCTTCAAAACGATCCCCAATTGATCCGGGGTTTCCTCAAAGGCTGGTACCGTGCAGTCCGGTATATCCAGGCCCATAAAGGCTACACCGTTCAGATGATGATGAACAAGCTAGAACTGCCTGAAAGCGTGGCTGTTAAATCCTACGAGTTCCAGACCCCCCTTTTGTCCACCGATGGCACCTGGAATCTGAAGGGATGGGAAGCGGTGGCAGAATCCCTCCCAGAACTGGGTTTCTCTAAAACTGCTCCCGATCCTAAAGCCCTTTACTCAACCCAGTTCGTCCCCGTGAAATTGGACCAGCATGAGCCTTAATACCATCATCCAGTTGCAAAATATCTCCGTCGTATATAACTCTCATAACCAGGTCCCGGTTTCCGCTCTGGAAGATTTTAACCTGTCCGTCAGGGAAGGGGAGTTTTTGACCATCATCGGCCCCAGCGGTTGTGGTAAATCGACCCTTCTCAATATCCTGGCCGGGCTTCAGAAACCTACGAGGGGGAAGGTATTTATCGAAGGGGAGCTTATCGAAGCCCCCAGACCGGATAAGGTGGCCATGGTCTTTCAAGAGTATACCCTTTTCCCATGGCGAACGGTCTTAGGCAATGTGGAAGTGGGATTGGAGTTTAAGGGCGTTTCTAAGCGCGAGAGGCGATCCAAGGCCCTGGAGAAGATTAAACTGGTTGGACTCCAGGGATTTGAAGCGCGGTACCCCCACGAGCTTTCGGGAGGAATGAAACAAAGGGTGGCCATTGCCCGGGCTTTGACCATCGATCCGGAAATACTTTTGATGGATGAGCCTTTTGGAGCCCTGGATGAACAAACGCGACTGGTTCTGGGCGAAGAATTGATGAGGATCTGGGAGGAGACGCGAAAAACCATCATCTTTGTCACCCACAGCCTCTCAGAGGCGGTCTATTTGTCGGATCGGATCGTCGTCATGACGGCCCGCCCCGGACAAATCAAAGAAATTTTGAAGGTCAATTTCCCCCACCCCAGACGCCCGGAGATGATGACCACAGATACCTTTGAGGATCTTCGCATTCAGTTGCTCAAAAACCTCTATGAAGAATCGAAAAAGGCCGTTCTTCAAGAAGAGACCTAAACCTGATCTGCAGAGGACACAGGAGGGCCCGGCTATTCAACGCCTGAAGGGGGCCGGCGTTAAAAACCGGCTTGAGGGACCCGTCCGCTCTTAAATCTGCGCCCCCTGTGGATAAAGATAAAATATAAAACGTGAAACGTGGGAAGAGCTTTAAACCGAAGATTCTATACAGTGGCCTGTGGCTGCTGGGGTTGGTTCTCTGGGAAGTTGCCTCCCGAGATGAATGGGTTCTGCCGGCGCTGCTCCCCGCCCCCCTCGACGTTTTGAGAGCTTTTGCCGGCCTGCTCGTGAAGGCCGATACTTACGTCCATCTAGGGGTTACGTTTTATGAAATCCTCCTCGCTTACCTGGTAGCAGCTTTGCTGGGAAGTTTGGGGGGGTTTATCCTTGGAGGAATCCCTTACCTGGGAAACGTGTTTGAGCCTCTTCTGGTGAGTATTTCCTCGATTCCCATCGTTATCTTATACCCGTTTAGCGTTTTGTTTTTTGGGATCGGCTCCGGCTCTAAAATTGCCTTCGCCGCCCTATCTGGATTTTTCCCCATCGTGATCAACACAACTTGGGGGGTCCGCGGCATCAATCCAGATTTTATCAAAGCGGCTAAATCCATGGGGGCCAAAGCCCCTCAACTCTTCCTTAAGGTCGTTTTCCCTTCGGCGCTTCCGACTTTGATCTCGGGACTTCGAATGGGGATGGTTTTCGTGCTGTTGGCGGTCATCGGCGGGGAGTTTATCAGCGCTAAGGCCGGTATTGGTTACAAAATCGCCCAGGCTTCGGATATGTTGGATACGCCGATGCTGTTTAGTTATGTAGGGCTGGTTCTGGCCATCGCCACGGCTATCAACAGGCTGTTATCCTGGGTTGAGCGAAAATTTTCTGTGGCGACGTAGCTTCCCGACCCCTTCAGGCAGAGAGGGCAGGAGGTCGAGGGCAGAGGGCGGGCTACTGGCCACCTGCGGCTTTTTACCTTCGGTTTCCGGGAGGGGCGGAGGGGGAACTCCCAATAATGGCTCAAAAAAAATGGATTGTCCTTTCAAGAATCCTGGCCATAGGGGCCGGCTTGCTGGCCTGGGAGCTGATCTGTCGGAGGGGGTATGTGGATCCGCTATTTTTGGTCCCCCCCAGTGAGATTTTGCAACGAACTCCCCTCCTTTTAAAGGAGCCAGAAGTTCATGAAGCTTTCGCCATCACGGCCTACGAAATTATGGCGGCTTTCGCTCTGGCTGCTGGAATCGGCATCCCTTTAGGCCTTCTGATCGGACTAAAAAACGAGGCGTACGAGCTCTTTAATCCGGTGATCCTGGTGCTCTTCGCGGTTCCCCAGGTCACTATTTACTATCTTTTTGTCCTTTGGTTTGGGATCGGAGTAACGTCTAAAATTGCGTTTGGATTTACCCATGGGTTTTTTCCGATCCTATTGAATACCCTCGCCGGAGTTCGGGGAGTCGATCGTATGCTTCTCCGCGCCAGTCGGTCTATGGGAGCGAGCCGCCTTCAACTTTTCAGGAAAGTCGTGATCCCCTGGACGATCCCGACGTTGATAACAGGGCTCCGGTTAGGGATGAATTTCACGCTTTTAGGGGTGTTTCTGGCCGAGCTGGTAGTTTCCCAAAAGGGTCTCGGAGCCAGGATTATCGTCCTGACCAGCAGTTTTGAAACCGCCAGCCTTTACAGCCTGGTCGGTCTCATTTGCCTTCTGGCCATCCTGATCAATGAGAGTCTTCGTCTGCTTGAAAAGCGCCTTGGCCAGTGGCGGACGGAGAAGGTCGTTATCTAATCAACACTTGCTACGAAGGGGAGCCAGGGGGGGTGGGGGAACACTTTCTGAGGGGGGGTATGGAGGCGTAAGCCGATAAGCGCCCCTCCCCTGCAACCGTCCCCGCATCCCCCATCCCCCTTTCGTGGGGTCCTTGTAAGAAGGAGGGTATCGTTTATGAATAAAAAATCACCGCTTCTTTTTCTCTTAGCCCTGTTCGTTACGGGAATCTGGTTGGGTCCGGGCCAGGCTTCGGACCTGAATCACATCGCGGAAGCCGTCGCCAAAGGGGAGATTTCCGTTGTTGATCTGACGCATCCTCTCAATAAGGACGTGCCGGTGATCCAGCTTCCTGCGCCCCTTGCCAATACGCCTGGCTATACAACCCACGTTATCTCTAAATACGACGAGAAAGGCCCGGCCTGGTACTGGAACTGGGTTGAAGTCGGGGAGCATGTGGGAACCCATCTGGACGCCCCCTGCCACTGGATCACGGGAAAAGATAAACCTTGTGTAGATAAAATTCCGGTGGATCAGTTGATCGCCCCGGCGGTCGTGATCGATGTGACAGAAAAAGCCCAGAAGACCCCTAATTATCTCCTAACCAAGGAAGATGTCCTGGAATGGGAGAAGAAAAATGGCAAAGTCCCCGAGCGGGCGATCGTTATCATGAAAACCGGCTGGGGCGTTCTGCAATCCGATGCAAAGAAGTTCTTCGGCCTGGATCAAGAAGGTAAGCCCCACTGGCCCGGCTTCTCCATGGAAGTCTCGGAGTTTCTCGTTAAAGAGCGCCAGGTGAACGGTATCGGGACCGAAGCTGTGGGGCTCGATTCGGGCAACGCGGCAAGCTTTAATCCCCCTTTCCCGGCCCATTATGTTATGCTTGGCGCCGGAAAGTATATGCTTACGAGCCTGGCTCAGGTAGAAAAGCTACCTGCCAAGGGCGCCCTTTTAATTGCAGCGCCGATGAAACTAGAGGGAGGTTCTGGCAGCCCTGTACGCGTCCTGGCTCTGGTGCCCAGGTAGGGGATTAAACGACTTCAGGTAACAGGCAGCAGGTAGTAGGAAGCTGCCCGTTACCTCCGGCTCCCTTGGAAGCTCTACAGAATTATAGCCAGCGGCGCACGATGCCTAATCCCCTATGGCGGAACCGAAAAGCCTTTTTCCCTCACCGGAGAACCGAGAACCCTTTCTCAGCGACGCAAAGTAAGGAGACGCCGAACGGGATATTGACCCGTTTCAGCATCCAGGGTTCGATCTTGAGTACCTGGATCAGGAGCTCGTTAAAAAAGGGGGAGACCTCGATATTATCCGTTTTGAAGAGGTCTTGAAGGCCCAGGATCTTTTTAAGGCTTAACAAGGCCAGGACCGGGAGAAAGATAAGGGCATGGTAGTGGCTCAGCTTTTTAATTTCAAATCCGGCTCTTTGAACCCTGGCCTTCAGTTCCTGAAACGTATACCGGCGCTTATGTCCCACGGCCTCATCGTGCTCGCTCCAAAGGAAAGGATAGGCAGAGGTCATTAAATAAAGCCGCCCGCCGTCTTTCAGAACACGGTAAAATTCTTTGAGCAGGACTTCATCCCGGTCGACGTGTTCGATCACGTCGATGGCGGTCACCATATCAAAAACCTTCTCCCGGAAAGGGATCGTCTTCCCATCCGACTGGCAGACAAACTGGGTCAACTTCCGCTTCTTACAAAACTGCAGAGCTTCCCAGGAGATATCCAACCCACAGACCGCGCCGTAATGTTGGAGAAACAAGGGGACGATCCCGGTTCCACATCCCACGTCCAGAATCCTTTTAGACCCGGATCCTTCCCCTTCAAAGCGGGTTAAGAGGGATTTAAGAATTCTCCTTTTAAGGACAAACCACCAGTTTCGTTCCTCAAATCGGTACATGAGCTCGTATTCGCTTTGATTCATAACATCCCCTGTGCAGGGTTCATCCCCCCTGAGAAAGGGTTTTAGGAAGTTGTTTTAAAGGGGAAGGGGGGCCCGAGGGGGACACCGCCCTATTTTCTCAGGCATGGAACCCTTCCTTTACCGAGAGAAGGCAGAGGCGGCGAGCGACCTGTTGCCTTCCCTCTCTAGGGAGGGCAGATCTCCTTAAGCTCTGGGGTTTCTTTCTCAGGAGTTACTTCCTTTTCGGCCTTAGGTGGGACGGTCAAATGATTGTTCTCCACGTTCAATTTCATAAGAGTTTGTTTAGCAGCCATTTGTTCGGCTTCTTTTTTGCTCTTACCTCGTCCTATGCTATAGATTTTGTCATGGATGGAGAGTTGAACTTCAAAGGTTTTATCGTGGTCTGGTCCCGATTTGCTGATGAGATGATAAACAGGGACGCAGTTAAAAACCATCTGAGTATGTTCTTGAAGGAGGGATTTATGATCAAGGATCTGATGTTCCTCGACGAGTTTTTGGATTTTGCCGTTAAATCGGTTGCAGATAAATTCTCGAGCTTTTTCTACGCCCCCATCCAGGTAGATGGCCGCCACGAGGGCTTCAAAGCTATTAGCCAGAAGGGAACTTTTCTCCCGGCCTCCGCTGGCTTTTTCCCCCTTTCCAAGTAACAGACACTCCCCCAGGGCCAGTTCTTTAGCCAGTTCCGCCAGGAAGGGCTCGCTGACCACATAAGATTTAAGTTTAGCCAGGTCCCCCTCGCGAAAGTGAGGATAATTCCTGTACAGGAGGTCGCTGATGACAAACCCGAGTAAGGCATCTCCTAAAAATTCTAATTTTTCATTATCCTCAGCCTCGACATAATCAATTTCGTTGACATAGGAACTATGGGTCAGAGCTTGTTGAAGGAGTTGTGGGTTATTAAATCGATATCCCAGGTGCTCTTGGAGTACTTCGTAATTAGACATCTTTAAGAGTTAATAGCTATAAGTTAAGAATGAAGAGTTAGGCCTTCGGAGAAGGACTTTAACCCTTCACCCATAACTCTTAACTCTTTGGGATCACGGCTGGAACTTTTTCACCAAGATACAGGCGTTCGTCCCGCCGAATCCAAAAGAGTTAGACAAAGCGATATTAACCTCTGCAGCACGGGACTTATTCGGTACATAATCCAGATCGCAGTCTGGGTCCGGGACCTCGTAATTGATGGTGGGATGGATCACATCCCTTTGAATCGTCAGCACCGTAGCCACCGCCTCTACTCCCCCTGCAGCTCCTAGCAGGTGTCCGATCATCGACTTGGTCGAGCTAATCGCCAGTCGATAAGCATGTTCACCAAAGACGGATTTAATAGCCATGGTCTCAAATTTATCATTGAAGGGCGTCGAAGTGCCGTGGGCATTGATATAATCTACTTCCTCAGGTGCAATTTGTGCATCCTTGAGAGCCATCTTCATGCACCGGGCGGCGCCCTCCCCATTGGGGGAGGGCATGGTAATATGATAGGCATCTGAAGTTAATCCGTATCCAATGAGCTCCGCTTTAATATCTGCATCCCTTCGCAAGGCATGTTCCAGGGATTCCAGAACCAATAAGCCGCATCCTTCTCCCACAACAAATCCATCTCGATCTCGTTCAAAGGGGCGACTCGCTTTTTGGGGTTCCTCATTTCTTCGAGAAAGCGCTTTCATGGCGCTAAACCCGCCAATAGCCAGAGGGGTAATAACGGATTCAGTTCCTCCTGCAATCATCACATCTGCGTCTCCCCGTTGAATCAGCTTAAAGGCATCTCCGATGGCATGGGTTCCCGCGGCGCAGGCGGTTACCACTGCAGAATTAGGGCCCTGAAACCCAAACCGCATAGACACATGTCCTGCAGCCAGGTTAATGATATGCATGGGAATAAAAAAAGGAGAAATGCGTCGATACCCCTTTTCTAATAATATCTGATGCTGTTCTTCCATGGAGGGGAGGCCCCCAATCCCTGATCCGATAAGAACCCCGGCCCGGGTCTGATCTAAGGTACTGGGTTTAAGTCGGGAATCCGTAACCGCCATCTCACTCGCCGCCAGGGCATAGTGGATGAAAGTATCCATTTTCTTGACTTCTTTTTTGTCGATATAATCCAGGGGATCAAAGCCTTTGACTTCGCCGGCGATCTTGGTCGGATAATCGGTCACGTCAAAGCGGGTTATCAGATCAATACCGGATTTCCCTTCACAGAGCCCTTTCCAGAATTCCTGGACAGTATTTCCGATAGGAGTTACAGCCCCTAATCCTGTGACCACAACTCTTCTCTTCAAGGTTTAAACCGGGTACTCAACCTGTGCAAAACTTTTTACTCGTGGCACAAAGTTTGAGTTGTCCTCTCCTTTTCTAGAGTTATACGTGTCAAAAGCAGGTTTTTACACCTGCATCTATCTTGGGGGTTCTGAGGTAAGGAAAAGACGAAAGGAGGGATAGTGAGCACTTTTCTCCCCTACCTTTGTCTTTTTGGCCTTTCAAGTATTTCGTTTGATGTATTCGACGGCATCTTTAACGGTTAAGATTTTTTCTGCCTCCTCGTCGGGTATTTCAATATTAAATTCTTCTTCGAGGGCCATCACCAGCTCCACTGTATCCAATGAGTCTGCCCCCAGATCGTCGATAAAGGAGGCCTCTGGGGTCACCTCCTCTGCATCCACTCCTAACTGTTCGACAATAATTTCCTTGACACGATCTTCAATTGCCATAAGGTTATCTCCTTGAATCCCAAAGTTAGCAGGCTTACAGATTCTCGGCAGGGGTCCAACCAGGCCGCCGCCTCATTAACCTCTCATCGGCAAGGGGATTCCCTACGAATCTGTTAGCCCTCCAAATTGGGCGTTTTTAAGTAAGAGTCGTTGCATGCCACCCTTACTACATATACATGCCACCATTTACATGAATAACTTGACCGGTTATATAACCGGCTTTATCAGAGACTAAAAACTTGACTACTTCTGCCACATCTCGGGGAGTTCCAAAACGTTGAAGGGGGATTTGTGCTAGAATGGCGGTTTTGACTTTATCTGGAATGTCTCGGGTCATATCCGTGTCGATGAAACCGGGAGCGACGGCATTCACGGTAATACCTCTGGAAGCTAATTCTTTAGCGAGGGTCTTCGTGAAGCCAATTAAGCCGGCTTTAGCAGCCGCATAGGCCGCC
>Ga0073934_10002644_pt1 | contig 36304 bp, 39 predicted proteins | sample LarsenN4metaG_FD_76834 | JGI IMG/M metagenome (GOLD analysis project Ga0073934, IMG submission 76834) | Hot spring sediment bacterial and archeal communities from British Columbia, Canada, to study Microbial Dark Matter (Phase II) - Larsen... ... | reverse complement strand
TCGTCGATGAACGTGACGATCTCGCCCTCGGAGGACGCGATCTCCCCCAGGACGGCTTTGAGACGCTCCTCGAACTCACCCCGGTACTTCGAGCCGGCCACCATCGCGCCCAGGTCGAGGGCCACGACCCGCTTGCCCTTCAGTCCCTCCGGCACGTCGCCGGCCACGATCCGCTGCGCCAGGCCCTCGACGATCGCGGTCTTGCCGACGCCCGGCTCGCCGATCAGCACCGGGTTGTTCTTGGTCCGTCGCGAGAGCACCTGGATCACCCGGCGGACCTCCTCGTCGCGTCCGATGACCGGGTCGAGCTTGCCGAGCCGCGCCTGCTCGGTGAGATCGCGCCCGTACCGCTCGAGGGCCTGGTACTTCTCCTCCGGGTTCTGATCGGTGACCCGCTGCCGACCGCGGACCTCCGCGAGCGCGGCGAGGAGGGTCTCCCGATCCAGGCCGGCCTCGCGCAGGATGTCGGCCGCCGTGGTGTGACCCTGGAGCAACGCCATCAGCAGGTGCTCGGTCGAGACGTACTCGTCCGTGAGCGAGGCCGCCTCTCGGAACGCCGCATCCAACACCGCCGCCGTGGCGGGAGCGATCCGGACCTCCTGCACGCCGGGCGCGTACACCTTGGGGAGCCGATCGAGCGCGGCGTCGACCCGGTCCCGCAGCGGCTTCGGCATGACCCCCACGTGGTGCAGGAGCGGATACACGACCCCCTCCGCGTCCGAGAGCAGCGCGAACAGCAGGTGCTCAGGCTCGATCGCCTGGTGGTTACGAGCGATCGCCTGCTCCCGCGCCCCCTCGAGGGCGGCCTGCGACTTCAGGGTCAGCTTGTTGATGTCCATGTGCCTGTCGTGGTCCTCCGATCCGCGATCGTCATCCCGTACATCGCATGGTCCCTCGGGCCGTCCATGGTGGGCATGAACCCCCGCAGGATCCCTTCGAAGCTGAATCCGCACTTCTCGAGCGAGCGCCGCATCGCGACGTTGTCGACGTCGGTGGACGCCTGGAGCCGGATCGCGCCCTCGTGCTCGAACAGGTGCGATGAGAGCACCCGCACGACCTCGGAGCCGAGACCGCGGCCTCGGTCCGCCTCGTCGTACAGCTCGATGCCGAGCTCGAAGACCCCAGGCGGCGCGGCGTCCTCGGGGCAACGCGCCTGGACCTCACCCGCCAGACGCCCCTCGACCTCGATCGCGAGGAGCAACTCGAAGGCCGTGCGCGTCCCGGACCGTTGCAGGCGCCGCCGGCGAGCCTCGCGCCGGTCCGGGCCCTCGGACGCATATCGGTCCAGGACGAGGTCGAACTCGTCGGCGTGGAAGGGCCGGAGCGTCACCCGTGGTCCCCGGAGCGTGATCACGAGCTCCGCTCCTCCCAGGGGAAGATGAAGACGCTGCGCCGCGGGACGATGTCGCCCGTCCCGCGACGTCCCGGAGCCACGATCGGCCTGCGGGCGAGCTGCTCCTCGAGCTCTCGGATCCGCTCCCGCATCCGCTCGAGCTCGCGCTGCATCTGCATGATGCGCTTGACCCCCGCGAGGTTGACGCCTTCCACCTGCGTCAGCTCGTGGATCGTGCGCAGGCGCTCGATGTCCCGCTGCGAGTACCGTCGGGTGTTCCCCGAGGTGCGCTTGGGCCGGAGCAGGCCCTTGCGCTCGTAGATGCGCAGCGTCTGCGGGTGCACGCCGGCCAGCTCGGCCGCCACGCTGATCATGTACACGGCGCGCTCCTCGGGACCCTCGCTCCGGGTTCGATCGCTCATCTCTCGCTCCGCTCCCTCATCGCTCCTCAGCGCTCCACGCCGAGGCGTCGACGCGGCGACCCCGCCTGCAGATCCTTCAGGCGTTGGACGGCCTCTCGCTCCTCCCGAGAGAGCCTCTGAGGAACCTCGACCCTCACCGTCGCAAGCAGGTCCCCCGCGCCACCCCTCCTGGGCACGCCCTTGCCTTTGAGGCGGAAGGTCTTCCCCGAGGGCGTGCCCGCGGGGACCTTCATCGTGACGGTCCCGTTGAGGGTGGGGACCTCAACGTTCGCGCCGAGCGCGGCCTCCGCGAACGTGATCGGGACCTCGACCGTGAGGTCGTTGCCCCGCCGCCCGAAGAAGCGGTGCGGCTTCACGTGCACCCGGACGTACAGGTCGCCCGGCGGCGCGCCCGCGGGACCCGGCTCCCCCCGGCCCGCGAGCTTGATCCTCGCGCCATCCTTCACGCCGGCGGGGATCTGGACCCGGAAGCTGCGCGTCCGTCGCTCGCTGCCCGTGCCGCGACACGTCGGGCAGGCCTGCTCCACCGCCCGTCCGGTCCCGTTGCAGCGAGGGCACGGCTGCTCGATCTGGAAGAACCCCTGGTTCACCCCGATCTCCCCGGTGCCACCGCACTGGGGACAGACGACGGGGCTCGTCCCGGGCGCGGCTCCGCTCCCGCCGCACGTGGAGCACGGGGCCGGTCCCTGGATGCGCACGGGCACGCGGGTGCCGGCCATGGCCTCCTCGAAGGAGACGCTGACGTCGGTCTCCAGATCCGTCCCTCGAGCCACCCGCGATCGGCCCGGTCCGCGCCGGCCGCCACCGAACAGGCCACCGAACAGATCACCCAGGTCGCCGAGGTCCTCGAACCGGACCCGGCCCCCGGTGGCGCCGGGGGCACCGCCTGGGAAGCCCGTCCCCCCGAACCCCGATGCGGCCATGTCGCGCACCTGGTCGTACCGCCTGCGCTTGTCCTCGTCCCCGAGGACGTCATACGCGGCGGAGATCTCCTTGAAGCGCTCCTCGGCCTCCTTGCTGCCCGGGTTCGCGTCCGGGTGGTGACGCTGTGCGAGCTTGCGGTACGCCTTCTTGATCTCGGCCGCGGTGGCGTTCTTGGCGACGCCGAGCACCTGGTAGTAGTCCTTCTCGAACCACTCGCGCTTGACGTCGCCGTTCACGACGCCACCTCACGAACGCTCGACGCGGACGCTGGCCGGACGGATCACCGAGCCCTTCAGCCGGTAGCCCTGGCGGAAGACCTCGGCGACGCGCGGCTCGCCCTCTCCCTCGCCCGTCTGCATGAGCGCCTCGTGCTCGACCGGATCGAACGGCTTGCCCTCCGCCTCGATGCGCTCCAACCCCTCTGCCCGAAGGGAGTCCACGAGCTTCGCGTACACGAGCTCGACCCCCTTGTGGAACTTCTCGAAGTCCGGCTGCTGACCGGCCGCCAGGAGCGCCAGGTCGAAGTCGTCGAGCACCTCGAGCAGGCGCAGCACGAGCGGCTGCGAAGCCATCTCCACCGCTCGCGTCTGCTCCTTCAGCACACGCTTGCGGTAGTTGTCGAACTCCGCCTGCAGCCGCTGCAGGTGATCGCGGTACTCCTGCGCCTGGCGCTGTGCCTGCGCGAGCTCATCCTCCAGATCGGCGGGCGTCTCCGGCGGCAGCTCCGCACGGGGCTCCCCGGAGGGGGAGTCCTCCCCCTCCGGGGCTCCCTCGCGGAAGCGACGGCGGTCGACCACCTTGACCTTGGGACGCTGGCGACCTTCGTCGTGCTCGGTCATGCTCCCGCCTTGACCTTGATCTTCTTGGGCTTGGCCTTCTCGACCTTGGCTACCTCGATCGTCAGGACACCCTTGTCGAAGTGCGCATCGACCTTGTCGGTATCCACGGTCTGCGGCAGCGAGATGGCCCGGGCGAACGCGCCGTAGCGACGCTCGATCCGGTGGTAGTCCTCCTCCTTCACCTCGGAGGCGAACTCACGCTTGCCGCTGATCGTGAGCGTGGAGTCCTCGACGGACACCTCGACGTCGGCCGGGTCGATGCCGGGGAGCTCCACGGTCGCGACGACCTTGTCCTCGGTCTCGTACACGTCCATCGACGGCATCCACGTGCCCGTCGCCGCCGGACGCAGCGGCTCGAACCCCGCGAACGTCCGCCCGAACAGGCGGTTCAGCTCGTCCTGGATCGTCACCAGGTCACGGAACGGATCCCAGCGAACGATGCTGTCCCTCACTGCTGTGCACCTCCTTCGTCCACGATCTCGCCCTCCACGACGTCTTCCTCGCCGGTGGGCGAGCCTGCCTCACCGCCCGCGGCCGCGGCCTGCTGGGCGGCCCCGGCCTGGGCCTGCTCGTACATCGACTGACCGACGCCCTGGAAGCGACGCATCAAGGCGTCGGTCCCGGCCTTGATCTTCTCGACGTCCTCCCCCTTCAGCGCCTCCTTGAGCTCGTCCGACAACTTCCTCAGCTCGTCACGGTCCCCGGCCGGCACCTTGTCGCCCCACTCCTCGAGCGACTTGTCCACCTGGTACGTGAGCTGATCGGCAGCGTTGCGGGCCTCCGCGGCCTCGCGCCGCTTGTGGTCCTCGGCCGCGAACCTCTCGGCGTCGGCCACCATGCGCTCGATCTCCTCCTTGCTGAGCGCCGTACCCCCGGTGATCGTCATCTGCTGCTCCTTGCCGGTGGCCAGGTCCTTCGCGGAGACGTTCACGATCCCGTTGGCATCGATGTCGAACGCGACCTCGATCTGTGGGATGCCCCGGGGGGCCGGAGGGATCCCCATCAGGTGGAACTTGCCGAGCGATCGCACACCGGGCGAGTAGACGGTCTCCGCCTCGCCCTGCACGACGTGGATCTCGACCGTCGTCTGGCCGTCGTCCGCCGTGGTGAAGATCTCCGACTTGCGCGTCGGGATCGTCGTGTTGCGCTCGATCAGCTTGGTGAAGATCCCGCCCTTGGTCTCGACGCCGAGCGTGAGCGGGGTGACGTCCAGCAGGAGGATGTCCTTCACGTCCCCCTTCAGGACGCCGGCCTGGATCGCCGCGCCGACCGCCACGACCTCGTCGGGGTTGACGCCCTTGTGCGGCTCCTTGCCGCCCGTGAGCTCGCGGACGAGCTCCTGGATCATCGGCATGCGTGTGGAGCCGCCGACCAGGATGACGTGATCGATCTCGGACACGTCCTTGCCCCAGTCCTTCACGGCGAGATCGAACGGGCCACGGCACTTGGTCACGAGGTCCTCGGTCATCCGCTCGAACTCGGAGCGGGTGAGCTTCATCTCGAGGTGGAGGGGACCCTCCGGGGTCGCCGTGATGAACGGCAGGTTGAGCTGCGCCTCGGTGACCTGTGAGAGCTCGATCTTGGCCTTCTCCGCCGCCTCCTTGAGACGCTGGAGCGCCATGCGGTCGTTGCTCAGATCCACACCGTGGGCGTTCTTGAACCCCTTGACCATCCAGTCGATGATCCGCTGGTCCCAGTCGTCGCCCCCGAGCTGGGTGTCTCCGTGGGTGGCTTTGACCTCGAACACACCCTCCCCGATCTCGAGCAGGGAGACGTCGAACGTCCCCCCACCCAGGTCGAACACGAGGATCGTCTGATCGTGCTGCTTGTCCAGCCCGTACGCGAGCGCGGCGGCCGTCGGCTCGTTGATGATCCGCAGCACCTCGAGCCCGGCGATCTGCCCGGCCTCCTTGGTCGCCTGGCGCTGCGAGTCATCGAAGTACGCGGGGACGGTGATCACGGCCTGGGTGACCGTGTCGCCCAGGTAGGCTTCGGCGTCGCGCTTGAGCTTGGCCAGGATCTGGGCCGAGACCTCCTGCGCCGTCCAGCGCTTGCCGTCGATCTCGATGCCCCAGTCCTTCGACCCCATCTGGCGCTTCACCGAGCGGACCGTCCGGTCCGGGTTGGTGATCGCCTGCCGCTTGGCGACCTCTCCGACCAGGATCTCGCCGTTCTTGGCGAAGCCCACGACGGAGGGCGTCGTGCGCGATCCCTCGGTGTTCGGCGCGACGACCGGTTCGCCTGCCTCGAGCACGGCGACGACCGAGTTCGTCGTCCCGAGGTCGATCCCCACTGCGCGAGCCATCGGCTTCCTCCTCAGCTGTCTCAGTCTGCTCGCATGATAAAACCTAAGTCCATAGTTATCAACTCCATGCTGATGCCGGCTGTTCCCGCCCCCTGCCGCGACGGGCTAGACTCCGGCGAGATGGCCGGGCGAGCCACCGTCCTCGCGCTCCTGCTCCTGGGCACCATCGCCGTGTTCACCCGACGAGCGCTCCTGCTCGTGAGGCTCGTGCGCTCGGGGCGCACGGTGGATCGCTCGGGCGACCTCGGGGCCCGGCTCGCCCGCGAGGGATCGCACGTGCTCGGGCAGCGCAAGCTCTTCCAACGCCCCCTGTCGGGGCTCATGCACGCGCTCATCTTCTGGGGCTTCCTGGTGCTCCTGACCACGATCGCCGAGGCGATGGGGCAGGTGGTCGATCCCACCTTCGCGCTGCCGTGGATCGGGCGCTCGGGATGGCTCGGGCTCGTGCAGGACGTGTTCGCTGCGCTCGTCCTGGTCGGCGTGGGCATCGCGCTGTGGATCCGGCTCGTCCGGCGACCCGAGCGCTTCGTCGGCAGCCACACCCGCGAGGCCTACCTGATCCTGGCGTGGATCTCGGCGATCGTGCTCACGCTGTTCGTCGCCAACGGCCTGCGCATCGCCCAGGGCATCAACGAGTCGCCGGCGGCCTGGACGCCGATCTCCCGGCTGTTCGCCGTCCCGTTCGAGGATCTCTCGTCGCAGACACAGGCCCTGCTCGAGCAGGTCCTCCTGTGGGGCCATCTCCTGCTGATCTTCGGGTTCTTGATCTACCTGCCGTACTCGAAGCACCTGCACATCGGCACCAGCTCCCTCACGGTGTTCCTGTCCAGCACCCGCCCGCTCGGGACGCTGACCCCGCTGCCCATCTCCATGGAGGCCCTCGAGGCCGGGGAGCAGCCGCTCGGGGCAGCCACCGTGACGGATCTGACCCGCAAAGAGCTCCTGGACCTCTACGCGTGCACGGAGTGCGGGCGCTGCCAGAGCGCGTGTCCCGCGTGGAACACCGGCAAGCCGCTCTCGCCGAAGCTGCTGATCATGGGGCTGCGCGATCAGCTCCTCTCGGAGGGACCTCGGATGCTCGCGGAGGGCGGATCGGGCGCGGCTGACCCGCTCGTGCCCGACGTGGTGGACGACGAGGTGGTCTGGTCGTGCACGACCTGCGGTGCCTGTATGGCCGAGTGCCCGGTGGACATCGAACACATCGACCACGTCGTGGACCTGCGACGGAACCTCGTGATGGCCGAGGCCCGCTTCCCGCAGGAGGCGGGGACGCTGCTCCGGAACCTCGAGAACGCGTCGAACCCCTGGGGCATGCCGCAGTCGCAGCGCGCGGACTGGGCGGGGGACCTGGACGTCAGGGTGCTCGGCGAGGCGGACGACCCCCCCGAGGTGCTGTACTGGGTCGGGTGCGCCGGGTCGTTCGACGATCGCGGCAAGCAGGTCTCCCGGGCGATGGCACGGATCCTGCGGTGGGCCGGCGTCTCGTTCGCGATCCTCGGACCCCGCGAGCTCTGCACGGGGGACCCGGCGAGACGGCTCGGCAACGAGTACCTCTTCCAGACGCTGGCGGAGCAGAACCTGGCGACCCTCCACGCGTTGGGAGACACGACGATCCTCGCCAACTGCCCGCACTGCTTCAACTCGCTCCGGAACGAGTACCCCATGCTCGGTGCCGAGCTGCGGGTGCTGCACCACACCGAGTACCTCGCCCGACTCGTCGCGGAGGGGCGTCTGCGGCCGTCCCAGGAGGTGCGCGCGCTGCTCGCGTACCACGACCCGTGCTACCTGGGTCGTCACAACGGCCTGTACCGAGAGCCTCGGACCCTCCTCGGGTCGGTCCCAGGCCTGCGCACCGTCGAGATGCCGCGTCATGGACAGCGCGGCTTCTGCTGCGGAGCCGGCGGGGCCAGGATGTGGATGGAGGAGCGGATCGGCAAGCGCATCAACCAGGAGCGCATGGACGAGGCCGCTTCGACCGGCGCCGACGTGGTCGGTGTCGCCTGCCCCTACTGCCTGATCATGCTCGACGACGGCGCACGGGCTCGCGGCGATGAGACCGAGGTCCTCGACGTGGCGCAGATCCTCGCGCGATCGCTGGGCGAACACCCCCGCGGCCGACCTCCGACGTAGCCCGCTCGGCCGGTCGCGACCGCCCGACCGGCGGCGCCGGAGGACGCACGGGCGGTTCTCGCCCCACGGCACGCCCGTACACGCGCTCCCCGTTCAAGCCGACCGGTGAACCGTCCGAAAGGAAGAACTAGACCGAACGGCCCGGCGCCGGCCATCGACGTATGCCGAGCGGACGAGCGCAGGGACGAAGCAACCCGGGCACGGCCCTCGGGCCGGCCGATCGAGGAGAAGGAACCGGAGTGGAGAGGGCGGCGTTGGTGGCAGAGCCAGCCCGGATCGGTGAAGTCGACGATCCGCTGGCGCGCGAGCGCGCACGTCTCGCGTATGCGATCCACGACGGGCTCACGCAGGTGGTCACCGCGTCGGTGCTCGAGCTGGAATGGCTCCTGCGGCGCGCCGAGATCGAGCCGCACGAGGTCTCCCAGGTCCTCGGGAGGGCGGTCGGCGAGCTCCGGCGAGCGCTGGAGGAGATCCGCGAGATGCTGGCCCAGCTCTCTCCCGAGACGCCCACGAGCGCGGGCCGGCTCGAGGATCTCGTGCAGGGGGTGATGGAGCGCTGGCACCTGCCTGCGACGTGGTCGATCGAAGGGGATCTCCAGACGGTCCCCCAGCCGGTCCTCGAGGCCGCATCCTCGGTGATCCGCGAGTGCGTGGTCAATGCGGCGAAGCACTCAGGCTCGCGCGACGTGCAGGTCCGGGTGCGGGTGAAGCGAACCAGGCTCGAGGTCGAGATCCGCGACCACGGACGTGGGTTCGATCCCGCGGTCGCCGGTCTCGAGGGCCATCTGGGGCTCGAGATGATGCGGCGACGTGTCGCCGAGCTGTCCGGCACGCTCGACATCCGATCGTCGCCGGGCCAGGGAACCCGGGTGGTCGCCCGGCTTCCGGTGTCGAACGAAGGAGATGAGCCGTGAAGATCCTGATCGTCGACGATCACGCACTGGTGCGCCGAGGGATGGGGCACGTGGTCCGCGAGTGCTTCCCGGAGGCCGAGGTGGTCGAGTCGGGCAACGCGGCTGAGGCCCTGGACGTGATGGGCTCGGTCGAGATCGACGTCGCCCTGGTGGACGTTCGGATGCCGGACGCGGACGGACTGGAGCTGCTCCACGACATGAAGCAGCGCTGGCCCGACGTGCCGGTCATCATGCTGACGTCCTTCGACCATGCCCACTACGTGCGGCGTGCCCTCGCCGAGGGTGCCGCCGGCTACATGCTGAAGGACGCCACACCGGAGGACCTCGAGCAGGCGATCCAGGTGGCCCTCTCGGGTGGGGGCAACGTCTTGTCGCCCAAGGTGGTGCAGAACCTGTTCGAGTCCATGGAGGGCGGCGGAGCGGACGACGGCGAGTCGTCCATGCGACCGGCGAGCTCGCTGACCCAGCGCGAGACGGACATCCTGGCGCTGCTCGCCGAGGGCAAGAGCAACCGAGACATCTCCCGCGCGCTCTTCCTCTCGGAGAAGACCGTCAAGGCTCACCTCGCGGCCATCTTCCGCAAGCTCGGCGTGGCGAACAGGACGCAGGCCGCGATGGCCGCGGTCTCGATGGGGATCGGGCCCGGCCTGCCGGGGTTGGAATTCGGCGCACGCGCGAGCGCCCCTGGTCAGAAGCGCTAGGCGGGGGAGGTCATGTTCCGCCGGACGGAGCAGGGAACCGAAGACACGCCCACACGGGACGAGCACGCCTACGAGGACAACTGGTACCGGAGCCTCAAGGCGCTGGCGGAGCACCGCGCCGCCGAGGAAGCGGCCGAGACCGAGGGATCCCCCGACGAGCCGCGGCCCGACCCGTCACCGGACGGAGACGCCGAGGCGGTCGACGCCGACCACGCGGACGCCGGTCACGGGCCCGATGAGCCGCCACCCTCCCAGGTCACGACCCCTGCCGAGGATCTCGGAACACGCGTCGAGGAGCCCGCGGTGCCGGTCGACGTCTCGGGCGCCCCGCCCGAGGCGAGCGAGGTCGAGGAGCTGAGCGCGCGGACGGACCAGCTGATCGAGCGGCTCCGCACGCTGCGCAACGCGGACGAGACCGATGCCCCGACGGTCGAGCGCGGATCAGGTCCGGAAGGACCGCCGGGCGCATCGAGCGAGGAGCTGGGGACACGCGCGCAGCAGCTCCTGGAGCGCCTGCGGACCTTGAGGACCCTGGGCGACGTCGAGGAGCCCCGGTAGGTCCCCGCCGGGCACCCTGCGCCGGGAGCGTTTCAGGACCCGGTGAACTCCTCGAAGAACCGGCTCGGTGTGGGCCCTCGCTGCCCCTGGTACTTGCTGTGAGCGGCTCCCGACCCGTACGGGGCGGTGGCGGGCGTGGACAGACGGAAGAACGAGATCTGTCCGATCCGCATGCCGGGGTAGATCGTGATCGGCAGGTTCGCCACGTTCGACAGCTCGAGCGTCAGGTACCCGTCCCATCCGGGGTCCACGTAGCCGGCCGTGGAGTGGATCAAGAGCCCGAGGCGTCCGAGGCTCGACTTGCCCTCGAGCCGGGCCACCACGTCGTCGGGGAGGGCCACCCGCTCCAGCGTGGACCCGAGCACGAACTCCCCCGGATGCAGGATGAACGGCTCGTCGTCCGCCACCGTGATGAGCTCGGTGAGGTCGGGCATCTCCCGACGCACGTCGATGTAGGGGTAGCGCGAGTTGGCGAACACCCGGAACTGGGCGTCGACGTGCACGTCCACCGAGGAGGGCTGGACGCAGGCGGGATCGAACGGGTCGATCACGATCCGGCCTGCGGCGACCTCCTCACGGATCGTCGCGTCGGACAGGATCATCGCCGGCGATGCTACCCCGCGTGCGAGACCTCGACCCAGCGGTCCAGGGCCGCGGCCGCCGACCCCTCGTCGATCGACGCGGCGGCCATCGCGAGCCCCTCGTCCAGGGTCGTGGCCGCTCCCGCGACCTCGAGCGCGGCGGCGGCGTTCAGCAGGACGACGTCTCGCCTCGCTCCACGCTCACCCGCGAGGATCCGGCGGGCGATGTCCGCCGCCTGGGCCGGGTCGCCTCCGCGGAGATCGTCCAGGCTCGCTCGGGGCAGACCGAGCGACCCCGGATCCAGGTGCGTCTCGCGCATCTCTCCGTCTCGGACCTCGTACACGATCGAGATCCCCGTCGTCGTCAGCTCGTCCAGCCCGTCGTGCCCTCGGAAGAGCTTGGCGCGGACCCCTCGCCGGGCGAGCACCTCGGCCATGAGCGGGAGCATGCGGGCATCCGACACGCCGACCGCCTGGGCGAACGGTCGTGCGGGGTTGGAGAGCGGTCCGAGGAAGTTGAACACGGTTGGCACACGGAGCTCGCGACGGACCGGGCCGGCGTGGGCCATCGCGGGGTGGAACACGGGCGCGAACAGGAAGGCGATGCCCGCTTCCTCGACGGATCGGACGACCCCGGCCGGGTCGAGGTCGATCCGCACGCCGAGCGCCTCGAGGACGTCCGCCGAGCCGCACCGGGACGAGGCCGCCCGGTTCCCATGCTTGGCGACCGGAACCCCCGCGCCGGCGACGACGATGGCCGAGACGGTCGAGATGTTGAAGGTCCCGCTCCGGTCGCCCCCGGTTCCGACCACGTCGACGACGGGAACGGGCGGCTCCACGGGCGTCGCGAGCTCGAGCATCGTGCGTGCAAGCCCCTCGATCTCATCGACGGTCTCACCCTTGGTCCGCAGCGCCATGAGGAACCCCCCGATCTGCCCCGGGGACGCCTCGCCGGCCATGATCAGGCGCATCACCTCGGCCGCCTGCTCGGTGGTGAGGGAGGAACGAGCGGTCAGGAGCGAGAGCACCTGTGGCCACACATCGGGCTGGGTCATGGGGACGGCAGGCTAGCAGGTGATGGTCGGGTCGCACGCACCACGCGGCGCTCGCTACACTGTGCGACGACCGCTCCGGCGGCCGAGCCACGCGGGCGTGGTTCAATGGCAGAACGCAAGCTTCCCAAGCTTGAAACGGGGGTTCGATTCCCCTCGCCCGCTCGGATCGAGGCGGCCTCTCTGCTGCCTTCAGCTCCTCCGGCGCCGTGCCGGCCCCATGACCGACGGGGCGGTTGGGCACAGGTCGTTCAGGGGGCACGCCGGGCACCGGGGATCACGCGCCTTGCAGACCTGACGCCCGAGCCGGATCAGTCCCACGTGCATGGGGGTCTTCACATCGTCGGGGACGAGCTCGTCGAGGAGATCGTGGGCGCGCTCGGCTGATGCCTTCGGTGGGATCAGCCCGAGGCGTCGGGAGACCCGATGCACGTGGGTATCCACCGGGATCGCGTCGCGACCGAGCGCGAACGCCATCACGACCGCGGTCGTCTTGGGACCGACGCCGGGGAGGCTGGCCAGGTAGGCCCGCGCCTCCCGGTCGCCCAGCGTCCGCAGGACATCGAGATCGTAGCGGCCCTCCCGCTCGTGGACCTCGCCGAGGATCTCCCGGATCCGCGCGGCCTTGGTGTTGGCGAGACCGCCGGAGCGGATCACATCCGCCACATGGGGCGCGGGCGCCGCGACGACCGCCTCCCAGGAGGGGTACGCGGCTCGCAGCGCCAGGTACGCGCGCTCGGCGTTGGCGTCGCTGGTGTGCTGCGAGAGCACCGTCCAGATGAGCTCCTCGAGCGGGTCCGTCGCGCGGGGTGGCTCGAGCGGCCCGAAACGGCGCTCGAGTCGTCGGGCGATCGCTCGCACGCGACGGGGACCGATCTCCACGGCGGAGAGGGTACGCGAGGATCGGGCCGGGTCCTTCGGACCAGCACCGGCGGGCCTTCCTGCCGTGACACGGACCGGGACGCCTCCGTAGCGTGCGAGCGACATCCAGACGACGCGTTCCTCGCGAGGAGAGCGGGCCACGCCGGATCGGCCTGGGAGGATCGCCGACCCCGAAGGGGGGGACGGCCGCCATGGTCGACTCGAGCACCGTCCTGTGGGGACAGACGCTCGTCTACACGCTGTACGCGCTCGTGATCATCAGTGTCGTCGGCTGGTTCGCCTATCGGCTGACGAGACCCGGGCCTGCCGGGGTGGCATCCAAGCTCTTCTTCGGCTTCGTCGCGTTCCTCGTGATCACCGGGGTCTCGCTCCACATCGTGACGTACAACACGATCCCCTGGTCCCCCCTCGACGTGCATCGCGGTGAGACGCAGGCGGACAAGGTGTTCGAGATCGTGGTCGCGGACCACGAGTTCCGGCTGCCGGCCGAACGGCTCGAGATCGACTGCGGCGATCGGGTGCTGTTCGATGTCTCGTCGCAGGACCTGACGTACGGGTTCGGGCTGTTCCGACCCGACGACTCCATGGTCTTCCAGATGCAGGTCGTCCCGCAGCACCGGAACGACCTGCTGTGGGAGTTCGGCGAGAACGGCGTGTACTCGATCCGCTCGACCGAGTACTCGGGGCCGCAGGGCTACGCGATGATCGTCCAGGACGCCGTGCGCGTCTCTGGATGCCCCGGGGGGTGTGAGCCATGTCGGAGATGCCGACCGCGACCCGACCGAGGATGACCTTCGCGCAGACCCTGGTCCGGGGCAACGAGGAGGCGTTCCAGCCTCGAACCCTGACCCCGATGCAGAAGCTCACCCTGCGGTTCGTCGTCGTGGGGCTCGTGTACTACGGCTTCGCGGCGATCGAGGGCATGATCATGCGGATCTACGCGATCGAGCCCGTGCCGCTGATCGGCACGCGCCAGTACTTCGGGATCTTGACCGCCCATCCGCTCGTCGGGATCTTCGGCTCCACGTACATGCTGGTGATCGGGGCCTTCCTGTTCCTCGTCCCCTACCTGATGAAGAAGCCCTTGTGGAGCTTCCGACTCGCGACCTGGACCTTCTGGTGCATCACCATCGGGACGTTCGTCTTCTGGCTCGATGGCTTCCTGACCCACTACGCGCCGCTGTACACGCTCTACTGGCCGCTCCCCGCCGACTTCACGCAGTTCAGGCCGCTCGGTGGCGCGATCTTCATCACCGGCATCGCGATCGTCATGCTCGGCAGCGCGCTGTTCGTCGTCAACGTCTTCACGACCATCGTGTACACGCCCCGTGGGGCGGAGCGACAGCCGGGCAGGAGGCTCCTCGCGGACGCTCTCGGATTCACCGGCCTCGCGAACCTGTTCCGCGAGCGGGCCGAACGGCGGGAGCACATCGTGCCGCTCCCGGTCGCGGCCGTCGCCCGCGGATCGGTGGACATGGCGCTGAACACCACGATCATCCTGTTCACCGGCATCCTGATCCTGATCTACATGGTCGCGGAGCTGTTCGGCGTCAGCCTCCGCTCGACGGCTATCGATGCCCTCCTGTACAAGAACTGGTTCTGGTGGGGGCTCGACCTCATCGCCGACGGTCTGGTCCTGATCTTCGTCGCGGGGACCTGGTACCTGCTGGCGAGCCTGATCACCGGCAAGCGCATCTTCATGGAGAACTGGGCCCGTGCGGCCCTGCTGGTCGAGCTGGTGGTCTCGTGGACGGTGTGGTCCCATCACCTGCTGTCGGACCAGGCGCAGCCCGAGCTGCTGAAGATCCTCTCGGGGGAGATGGTCACGGCGTTCGAGCTGATCACGCAGGGCCTCGCGTTCTTCATCACGCTTGCGACCCTGTGGAGCGCCCGACCCCTGCAGATGACGAACCCCCTGAAGTTCCTCTTGGGAGGGCTGCTGGGGTTCGCGCTCGCGGTGCCGGCCGGCATCATGCAGGCGGACATCGGCCTCAACCGGATCCTGCACAACACGCAGTGGGTCGTTGGACCGCACGTGCACGTCGCGATCCTCGTCGGACTCACGATGACGCTGTACTCGGCGATCTACCTGCTGCTCCCCCTGTTGACGAACGGGGCGAAGCTGTACAGCCAGCGCTTGGCCACGTTCCATTTCTGGGCGCACCTGCTCGGTGGGATCGGGATGGGGGCGTTCATGGGCATGGCCGGCCTGCAGGGGATGCTGCGGCGCACGATCTACCTGGACGGCGAGTTCCTGCCCTACATGATCCTGGCCGGGCTCTCGGGCGTGCTCCTGCTCGCCGCCCTCGCCGCGTTCCTCTACAACATCGTGATGACCGTGGGCCTGCGCGGGGCGGTCGGCATCTTCAGGCGCTCGGACCTGGATCGGGACGTCCTGGTACCTGCCCGGTAGGGGCTCGACCCGGGACCGCGCCTCACGCGGTGGCGGGCACGTAGTTGCGGAACTGCGTGAGGTGCGGGAAGAAGCTGAGCGTCACGCTGTCGGTCGGCCCGTTCCGGTGCTTCGCGACGATCAGCTCGGCGATCCCCTTCTTGCCTGGGTCGCTGTCGTCACGGTGGATGAACATCACCACGTCGGCATCCTGCTCGATCGCGCCGGACTCACGGAGGTCCGAGAGCTGAGGACGCTTGTCCTGGCGTCGCTCCGGATCGCGGTTCAGCTGCGAGACCGAGATGACGGGGATGTTCAGCTCCTTGGCCAGCAGCTTGAGGCTCCGGCTGATCTCGGCGATCTCCTGCTGTCGGTTGTCGACGCGGCGGTGATGGGACATCAGCTGCAGGTAGTCGACGATGATCAGGCCGAGGCCCCCGCGACCGGCGGCGAGCCGCCTCGCCTTCGCCCGGATGTCGACGATCGTGACGTTGCCGGAGTCGACGATCGCGAGGGGCGCGTCGTGCAGCGCCTCCGCCGCCTGGGCGATGCTCGCCCAGTGCTCGGCACCCACCCGCTTGTTCCGGATCGCGTCCCACGGCACCCGCGCCTCCGCGCAGAGCAGGCGCATCCCGATCTCCCAGCGCGACATCTCCAGGGAGAACATGGCGACCGGCGTGCCGTGGTCCACGGCGACGTTGCGCGCCAGGTTGGTCACGAACGAGGACTTGCCGACGCCCGGCCGAGCCGCCACCACGATCAGGTTGCCGGGCTGCAGGCCGGACAGGAGCGTGTCGACGTCTCGGAACCCGGTCGGCAGGCCGGCGAACGCCGACTCGCGGTTCTGGATGTGCTCGAGGTCCAAGATCGCCTGATCCACCAGCTCGTGCAGGCTGGCGATCTGGTCCTTCTCTTCGCGGCGGGCGACCTCGTAGATGCGCTGCTCCGCTTCGTCCGCGACGCGATCGGGGTCCTCGGGCGCCGAATAGCCCATCTCCATGATGTCGGCGGCGGCCGAGATCAGCCTGCGGAGCAGCGCGTGCTGGGAGACGATCCTCGCGTAGCTCGCGGCGGCCGAAGGCGTGAGGACGGCGTCCACGAGCTCGTGGACGTACAGGTGGCCCCCGACCTCCTCCAAGAGCCCGCGGCGCCGGAGCTCCTCGGCCGTGGTGATGGCGTCGACGGGCTCACCACGCGCGTAGATCGTGCGCAGGGTCTCGAAGATCTTGCCGTTGGCCGCGCGGTAGAAGTCCTCGGGGCGGACCAGCTCGATGACGTCGGCGATGGCCTCGGGCGACAGCATCATCGCGCCGAGGACCGATTCCTCCGCCTCGAGGTTGTGGGGCGGCACCCGGTCAGGCCGGATCCGCCGGACCTCCTCAGGCGCCCGCACCACCGACGCTCACCCCCCTTTCCGACCCCTCCGGACCGGAGACGCTAGCCCTTGGCGGGACGGTCGGCATCGGAAAACGGGTGTGGATATCTCCGTCCCAGGTCGCGCGGGGAGATTCCTTGTCACACCGCCCATCACCTGCGTCTCCGGATGTGGAAAACCCTGTGGACACCTGTGTACCACACCCGAATGACACACGTGTGATCCCGGTCGCGGACCACCCCACGAGGACCCGACCTCGGCGCGCCGGTCGAGCGCGCCGAGGTCCTGGGCCGGAGCTACCCCTCTGAGGGCTCGACCTCGACCGTGAGGATGGGGTCGACCTCGGCGAACAGGTGCACGCGCACCTCGTGCGCGCCCACCGAGCGGATCGGTTCGTCCAGATGCACGTCGTGCCGATCGACACGCACGTGCGCCTGCTCCCAGATCGCCTCGGCCAGGTCGGAGGCGGTGACGGAGCCGAAGAGCTTGCCCTCCTCTCCGACGTGCGCCCGGACCTTGATCGGCGTGGACGTCAGGCGGGACGCGACCTGCTCCGCCTCCGCCTTGGCCTGGTTCACCCGAACCCGGTGCGCCCGCTGGAGGCTCTCGATGTGCTTCACGCCGCCCTTGGTGGCCTTGACGGCCAGCCCGCGGGGCATGAGGTAGTTGCGCGCATAGCCGTCGGCAACCTCGACGATGTCGCCCGGCACCCCGAGCTTGTCGACGGGCTTCTGGAGGATGACCTTCATCGCGTCGAGTACGGGAGGAGGGCCATCTCGCGGGCGTTCTTGACCGCGGCTGCGACGTCTCGCTGATGCTGAGCGCAGTTGCCGGTCACCCGGCGAGCCCGGATCTTGCCCCGCTCCGAGACGAACTTGCGCAGGGTCGTCACGTCCTTGAAGTCGACGTGGTCGACGCGTTCCTTGCAGAAGATGCAGACCTTGCGCTTGGCCTTCTTCTGCCAGGCCTTGTCGTCTTTCTCCTTCTTCGCTGGTCGCTTCCTAGACTTGGCCGGCATCCAGTGGTGTCTCCTCCTCGGACATCGGAGCGCCAACCGTGACGGGGGCCGACCAGTCGCCCGAGCGACCCTGTCGCTCGACCTTCGCGGTGGCCCACCGCAGGCTCGGCCCGATCTCGTCGGCCTCGATCTCGACGACGGTCCGCTTCTCGCCCTCCTGGTTCTCCCAGGAGCGCATCTGCAGCCGACCGGCGACCAGGACGCGGGTGCCCCTGGTCAGGCTCTCCGCCACGTTCTCGGCGAGGCTCCGCCAGGCGTTGACGGTGAAGTAGGACGTGTCACCGTCCTTCCAGTTGCCCGCCTCGTCCTTGTAGCGGCGGTTCACCGCGACCCGGAACTTCACGACGGCGGCACCGTTGGGCGTGTACCGCAGCTCCGGATCGTCCGTGAGGTTGCCGACGATGATGATCTGGTTGTCGCTCGCCATCTTCTCCATCACCTTCCGATCGCAAGCCGCTCCCCGTCGGCGTGGCCGCCGGGGAGGGGGAAGGCTCTCCGACTAGGCCGCCGCTCCCTTGACGACGACCTTGAACCGCAGCACCTCATCAGCGAGATGCAGCGCTCGCTCGAGCTCGACGATCGCTTCGGGCTCCGACGTGAACTCCACCACCACGTAGTACCCCTCGCTCTGCTTCGCGATCTCGAACGCGAGCCGCTTGCGCCCCCACCGGTCGATGTTGCCGACCGCGCCACCGCGCTCGGCCACGACCTTGGTGATGCGCTCGACCGCCTGCCCGACGACCGACTCGTCGGCCTCGGCGGGCAGGATGAGCATGACCTCGTACGGCCTCAGTTCCCCACCTCCTCTGGTCTGGACGGCCCCCACGGGGGGAGCAGGATGCTGGGTCGGCCTCCAGAGTGTACCGGGTGCTTGCTGGCGCGACCCTAGCACCCACCTCCGACACCGGACCGGTCTCCGGCGGCCCGCTAGACTGCGCGGACACGGCCGTGCACTCGAAGGAGGCGCGAGCGACATGACGATCACGGTCCACGACCTGCGCGCGTGGAAGGCACAGGGCAAGCGCTTCGCGATGCTCACCGCGTACGACTACCCGACCGCGCGGATCCTCGACGGCGCGGGCATCCCGGTCCTGCTCGTCGGCGACTCGCTGGCCACCAACGTCCTCGGCTACGAGACGACCTTGCCCGTCACGATGGAGGAGATGCTCCACCACACCAGAGCCGTCGCCCGCGGAGCGCGGCGCGCGATGGTCGTGGGCGACATGCCGTTCCTCTCGTACCAGGTCTCCACCGAGGAGGGGGTCCGCAACGCCGGCCGGTTCCTGAAGGAGGCAGGCGCGCACGCCGTGAAGCTCGAGGGCCCGCAGATCGAGCTCACGCACCGGCTCGTCGAGCTCGGGATCCCGGTGATGGGTCACGTCGGGTTGACGCCGCAGTCCGTCCACGCCATGGGCGGCTACCGGGTGCAGGGGCGCGACCAGGAGGCGGCTCGACGCCTCGCCGACCAGGCGCAGGCCATCGAGAAGGCCGGTGCCTTCTCCCTGGTCCTCGAGGGCGTTCCCTCGGAGCTCGCCCGGACCATCACCGCGGACCTGCAGATCCCCACGATCGGCATCGGGGCAGGTCCCCACTGCGACGCCCAGGTGCTCGTCGTCAACGATCTGCTCGGCATCACCGAGCGACCGCCCAGGCTCGCGAAGGCCTACGCGAGCCTGGGTGAGGAGATCGCCCGGGCGGCCCGCAGCTTCGCCCACGAGGTCGAGACGGGGACCTTCCCGGACGAGGCCCACACGTACGGCTGAGCTCGGCCGGGGACTACCCCGGCTGAGCCGGGCGGGAATCACTCCAACGGGGGCTCAGGCGGGCCGCCGCCGCCGCCGAAACCAACGGTGACGGCACGAGAACGGACGGGCGGCCGAAGCGGCATCCGCCCGTCGCCCGGGCGGGGGCTACCAGGTGCCCGCCACCCGGAAGGTGATGGCGGGGCCGCCTCCCCCTCGGCGGCCCCGCTTTCACGCCCGCCCTCGACCGGCCCGCGTCGCGGGGTTCAACCCCCGCCGGGACCGCCGATGCGAGAATCCTCGCGGTGTCCTCCAACGCGCGCCGCCGGATCGGGCTCGGGCTCGTGTTCGCGTGCCTGACCGGCACGCTGGCGATCGGCCTGGTCGTCAAGGCGCCGTGTGCGGGCGGCGACTGGAGCGACGGTCGACAGTACACGCGACTCTGCTACACGGACATCGTCCCGCTCCTCGGGTCCGAGCAGCTGACCGGGGGCCGCCTCCCGTACCTGGATGGGTGCGCGGAGGCGGAGGGACAGTGCGACGAGTACCCGGTCCTGTCCATGTACGCGATGCGCCTGGCGGCGTGGGCCTCCGACGGGATCGCCGGGTTCTTCGTCGCGAACGTGGCGCTGCTCACGCTCGCGGCCTTCGCGATCGCGTTCTTCCTGTACCTGATGGTGGGTGGCAGGGCGCTCTACTTCGCCCTCGCCCCGACCCTGCTGCTCTACGCCTACATGAACTGGGATCTGATCGCGGTCGCCCTCGCCACGGCGGGCATCCTGGCGTTCGTCAACCGCCGCGACGTGGCCGCCGGCATCCTGCTCGGGCTCGGGGCCGCCGCGAAGCTCTACCCGATCCTGCTGGCCGTTCCGTTGGTGGCGGAGCGGTTCCGCGAGCGTGAACCCGATCGAGGCATCCACCTCGCCTGGGCGGCGATCGGGACCTGGCTGGCCGTGAACCTCCCGTTCGCGCTCGCCGCGCCCGGGGCGTGGTGGGAGTTCTTCCGCTTCAACGCCTCGCGACCCGCCGACTGGGACAGCCTGTGGTTCATCGCGTGCCACCGGCTGGGCGGAGACCTCTACTGCGAGCCGACGCGGGCCATCAACCTCGGCTCCCTGGTGCTCTTCGGCGCCGGGACGGTCCTGCTGTGGTGGCTGAAGCGGCGCAGGGACCCGAGGTTCGCCCGGTGGACCCTCGGGCTCCCGATCCTGATCGTGTTCCTGCTGACCAACAAGGTGTACTCGCCCCAGTACGGCCTGTGGCTCCTCCCCTGGTTCGCGCTGACCCTGCCGCGGGCTGCCCCGTTCGTGGCGTTCTCGCTCGCCGACGCCGCCGTGTTCGTGACGCGCTTCTCGTGGTTCGGTCGGTACGCGGGCCTCGAGGGGCTCCCGATCGGCGCGTTCGAGGTCGCGGTGCTCCTGCGCGCTGCGGCCCTGGTCTGGTGCCTGGTCGAGTGGGTTCGCCTGCCGCAGCCCGGCCCCGACCTGATCGCCCGGCCGGAGACCGCCCTGACCGGTCGCGCGCCGGCGTGAGCACGACCTCGGATCGCGCCGGGAGCACCTCGCGCCGGGCGGGGCTGTGGTTCTGCGTGTGGGTCTTCCTCGCCGTCAGGATCGGCCTGCTGCTCCTCGGGCTCGTCGCCGTGGGCGCGTTCCCGCCGCTCGACCCCGTGTCGGTGCCGGGCTGGCCGGCGCGGGCCCTGCCCGACCCGGGCTGGCACAACCTGTTCACGGCCTGGGAGCGGTTCGACGCGCTCTGGTTCCTCCGCATCGCGGCGCAGGGGTACCGAGAGGGCGACGGCAGCGCCGCCTTCTTCCCTCTCTACCCGCTCGCGGTCCGCGCGGTCTCCACGCTCCTCGGAGGGCGTCCGTTCGCGGCCGCGCTGCTCGTGTCCAACGGCGCCTTCCTCGGGGCGCTACTCGTGCTGTACACGCTCACCCGCTCCGAGCTCTCGGAGCGGGTGGCCCGCACGACGGTGGTGCTGCTCTGCTGCTTCCCGACGTCGTTCTTCCTGTTCGCTCCGTACAGCGAGTCGTTGTTCCTCCTGCTCGCGGTCACGGCGCTCTGGGCGGCTCGCCGACGCCGCTGGCCCATCGCGGCCGCCGCAGGGTTCGGCGCCGCCCTCACCCGCAACGTCGGGATCGTGCTGGCGCTCGCCCTGGCCGTCGAGGCGATCCAGCAGCGGACCGAGGACGACCGCTCGCCGCTCCCCGGGCTGGCCGCCGCTGGGGTGGCTGGCCTCGGCACGCTGACCGTCCTCGGCTTCTGGGCGGCGAAGGCCGGCGACTGGCTCGCTCCGCTCCACCAGCAGGCCAACTGGGAGCGCTCGTTCTCGTGGCCGTGGACGACGCTGATCGAAGGGGCCAGGGCCGCCTTCCGATACGTCGGCGACATCAACGGCTCGTACTGGCTGATCGACCTGCTCGTGGTGGTGCCGATGCTCCTGGGCGCCGTCGTCGTGCTGGTGCGCTACCGCTGGAGCTACGGCGCGTACGTCTGGGGGGCGCTGTTGCTCCCGCTGAGCTTCGTCTTCCAGGACCGACCCCTGATGTCGATGCCTCGGTTCGTGCTGCCGCTGTTCCCGATCTTCTGGGCGCTCGCGGAAGCCCTGGAACGGTGGCGGATCCCCCGGTGGGCCGCCGTCGCGGTGGGATCGGCGGGGCTCGGGCTGCTCACGCCGCTGTTCGTGAACTGGTACTACATCTTCTGACCAGCCCCGGGGCCATATAGGATTGGCACGGCACGAGCGGCCATCGAGGCAAGGAGCCAGGGGTGACCATCCGAGTAGCCATCGCGGACGACCATTCGCTGGTCCGGCAGGGGTTGCGCCGGTACCTGGACATGGCCGAGGGCATCGACGTCGTGGGCGAGGCGTCCAACGGACAGGAGCTCCTGGACCTCGTGGCCAAGGAGGAGCCCGAGATCGCCCTCGTCGACATCCGGATGCCCGAGATGGACGGCCTGGAGGCGGCTCGGCAGATCCGTGAGAAGCACCCCAAGGTCGGCGTCATCATGCTCACCGCGTACGACGACCGCCAGTTCGTCGTGGAGGCCGTGCGGTCCGGCGCCCGTGGCTACGTCTTGAAGGCTCGTGACGCGGAGCACCTGATCCAGACCGTCCGGCTGGTCGCGGGCGGCAACATGGTGATCGACCCGCAGCTGGTGGTCGCCCTGGCCGAGGAGCTCAGTCAGGCCAAGGAGCGCGACCGCAAGGCCGAGACCCTCACGGCCCGCGAGATCGAGGTGCTCCAGCTCCTCGCGTTCGGCCACACCAACCGCGACATCGCCGAGCGCCTGTACATCTCCCCGGACACCGTCAAGACGCACCTCGAGCACATCTTCGAGAAGCTGGGCGCCTCGGACCGCACCGCGGCGGTCGCCGAGGCCCTGCGCCGCCGGCTGATCGAGTGAGCCGGCCGACGTAGCTCGCCGCCGGGCTCGCGCATCCCCCTGGCGACCTAGGCCGCCTTCGGTCGACTCAGACCCGGGCGGGTGATGGAGTCGTCGGTTCGCCTAGGTCATGATGAGAGCCCGATGGCCAGCACCAACGTCCATCACCGCGCGTTCGTGGCGCCTGCCGTGCTCGTCGCGATCGGCGTCGCGATCGCGATCGCCTACGCGCTGGCGCGCGATGCCCTCGCGTCGACCGAGGGCGTCGGGTCCGCGATCGTCACCTGCTCGATGCTCGCGTCGGCCGTCGCCATCTTCGCTCGGCGACGCCACCCTGAGGCCTGGCCATCGGCGACCTGGATCGGCATCGCGCTGCTCGGCCTCGGCGGCGTCTCCGCGCTGCTGCTGCTCCACGACGTCACCGACCCCGCCGGTGGGCCTCGCGCGATGGACGCCGTCCTCCTCCTGGTCGGCGGCCTGCTGCTGGCGCCGCTGTGGATCGAGCTACGGGATCACCTCCCGTCACCGGACCGTCGAGAGATCGTCGCCGACGTCGGCCTGCTCTCGGTCGCCATCGGCTCGGTCATCTACCTCGTGCTGCGGTCGCAGTCCGACGGGGCCCACGGCCTGTGGGCGGCGATGGTCGCGCTGGTGGTGGCCTCGACCATCGGCGGCTACGGCGGGCTCGCCCTGTGGCTGCCGACGAGGGCACACGTGGGCCTGCTGTTCGGGATCGCCATCTTGGACGCGGGCGTGCTCGCGTTCGCGAACCAGTGGATCGACGGGACGTACCGGCCGGGCCAGGCGGTCATCGAGCTCCCGTTGGCGCTGTCCGCGATCCTGCTCGGACTGCTGGTGACGCTGGTGCCGCGCCACCCGGAGGAGGAGCAGGCGATGCGGCCATCGCGGTACGGGCGCGCCACCTTGACCTCCATCGCGGTGACCACCGCCAGCGCAACCCTGGCCGTGGTGGCGTACGCGGAGACCACGGACCGGCTCGAGCCCGACCAGGCGACCGCCCTGATCGCCCTCCTCGCGCTCGCCGTCGCCCTGCGCATCCTCGTGAACCAGGTGCGTGGGACCAACGCGACCAGGGCCGCCCAGGAGGCCCTCGACCAGAAGGAGGCGGCGCTGCGGGAGACCGACAAGGCGCTGGCCCGACTCCGCCGGATGAACGAGACGCTCCGGGACTCCGAGGAGCGCCTGCGCACCGTCTTCGAGGCGGCGGTCGACGGGATCGTCGAGCTCGACGCCAAGGGCGAGATCGTCCGCGCCAACGAGGCGTTCTCCCGCATGATCGACCTCCCACGCGCGCTGGTCGAGGGGAGGTCCTGGGCATCGCTGGCCGCGTCGATCGAGGCGGACGAGTCGTTCACCACCCTGCCGCAGACCGGACAGGGCACCCTCCGGCGCGAGGGCAACGCGATGTACCTCGAGTCGCGGATCTCGGAGATCCCGGGAGACCCGCCGCGCAGGCTGCTGCTCGTGCGCGACGTGACGGCCTCGCGGGTGGCCGACCAGACGATCCGATCGCTGTTCAAGTTCCTCCAGGACCGCGACGAGGATCGCACGCGGATCCTGCGCCGGACGAACGCCGCGATCGAGAGCGAGCGCAACCGCATCGCCCGCGACCTGCACGACGGCCCCGTCCAAGGGGTCTCCGCGGCCTCCCTCTCGCTAGAGGCGGTGCTCCTGATGCTCAAGGCTGGTGAGACCCAGAGCGGCATCGAGGTGCTCTCGAAGGTCCGCAGCGAGCTCTCCGAGGAAGCCGATAACCTGCGGCGGCTGATGTCCGGCCTGCGCCCGCCCCTGCTCGAGGAGCGCGGCCTGATCCCGGCCCTGCGGGAGATGCTCGATCGCTACGGCCGCGACAACGGCGTGGAGACCCGCTTCGAGAGCACCGGCACGGCGGAGATCCCTCACGACCTGGAGACGCTCGCGTACCGGATCGTGCAGGAGGCGCTGTCCAACTCCAACAAGCACGCGCAGGCGACGCGGGTGACGATCGGCGTGGAGGCCGTGGGCGGTCAGCTCCGGCTCGAGATCACGGACGACGGCGTGGGGTTCGACTCCGCCAGGACGCGTGAGTACCTGCAGATGGGCCGCGTCGGGCTCGCCTCGATGCGCGAGCGGGTGGAGCTCGCGAACGGGACCTTCATGGTGCACTCCACGCCGGGGCGAGGGACCACCGTGATGGCGACCCTGCCGCTGGAAGCGGTCCCCACGCGCCGCGAGCTCTCGATCAGCGAGGCTTCGTAGCGTCCCGGTGCCCCACCCGCGGGACGGGGCTTGGGGAGGGCGGAGGGCTCTGGGTCGGCGGTCCGGTCGGTCCCGTCGGGCCCGGTCCCGTCGGGGTCGGCTCGGTCGGGGTCGGGCTCGGGGTCTCGGTGGGGGTCGGGCTCTGGCTCGGCGTGGGCTCGGGCGTGGCCGAGGCCGACGGCGCGGGCATCGGCGCGGGCGTCGGCGGCCCCACCGTGTACCCCTCGAACGAGGGCTCGGCGAAGTCCTCCACCGGGAGATCGGCCATCGCCTGGACCATGAAGTCGTGCCAGATCTGGGCCGGGATCGTGCCCCCGAACACCGCCGAGTAGCCCTCGACGTTGGTCAGCGGGATGCGCCCCTGCGGGTACCCGACCCACACGCACGTCGCGATCTGCGGCGTGTAGCCGCAGAACCACGCGTCCACGTAGTCCTGCGCCGTCCCGGTCTTGCCCGCGACGGGTCGGCCGATGTTCGCCCGTGTCCCCGTTCCCCCCGTCACCACCGTCTGCAGCGCGTACGTGGCGAGATCGGCGTCGTTCTCGTCCAGGACCTGCCGCCCCCGCTGGTTGATCCGGTCGAGGGTCTCTCCGTTCGGGTCGTCCACCCGGAGCAGCGGCGTCGCCCGATGGCGCCACCCGCGCGCGGCGAGCGTGGCGTAGGCGGTCGTCATCTCCAAGGGCGTGACCTCCTGGGTGCCCAGGGTGATCGAGCAGACCGGCTCGAGCGGGGAGGTGATCCCCATCCGGTGCGCGACATCGACCACGTCCTCGGGACCGACGGCGGTGACGAGCTGCGCGAACACCGTGTTCACCGAGTGCGCCGTGGCCTGCGTGAGCGTGAACACCCCCGATTCCGAGTCGCTGGCGTTCGACAGCCGCCATGGCTCCCCGTTGGTGTAGCAGCGCGGGTCGTCGATCTCGATCGATCCGGGACCGTTCCACCGCGAGTTGAGGCTGATCCGGTGCTCCATCGCCGCGACGAGGGTGAACACCTTGAACGCGGAGCCCGCGTGGCGCCCCGTCCCACCGTCGCCGGTCGCGAGGTTGACCTGGGAGCGCTGCCAGTTGCTGCCCCCGTACATGGCGAGGACCCCTCCGGTCTGCGTGTCGATGGCGACGAGGGCCGCCTCGGGGCCGCTGGGGTCGTTCAGGCTCGCTGCCACCGCCTCCTGCGCGGCCCGCTGCAGGGCGGAGTCCAGCGTCGTCGTGACCCGCAGGCCACCGCCGAACACGCGCGCCTCGCCGTACCGCCCGATCAGCCCACGGCGCGTGTAGTCGAGGAAGTAGCCCAGCTTGCTCGGGAAGCGCTGGGCATCTTCGATGGGGGTCGTTCGGACCTCCCTGGCCTTGAGCTCCTCCGCACGGGCAGGGTCCAGGTAGCCCTCAGCCACCATGCGGTTCAAGACGTAGTTGCGTCGGATCCGCGCGTCCTCGGGGTGCACGATCGGGTCGAACAGGCCCGGGCTCGGGATCGCACCGGCGAGCGTGGCCGATTCCAGGAGCGAGAGCTCCTCGGCGTCCTTGCTCCAGTAGGTCTGGGCCGCGGCCTGGACCCCGTAGGCCCCGTGCCCGAAGTACACGGTGTTCAGATAGGTCGCCAGGATCTCGTCCTTCGTGAACTCCTGCTCGACCTTGATCGCCAGCAGCGACTCGCGGATCTTCTGCCCGAAGGTGCGCGGGGGAACGGTGTAGACCTGCTCCCCGGTCTCCGGGTCCTCCTCGTACGTGCCGGCGTAGACGTTCTTGACGACCTGCTGCGTGATCGTCGATCCACCCTGCACGGTCTCACGGGCCACGAGGTCGGTCCACGCCGCCCGGACGATGCCGAACGGATCGATGCCCGGATGCTCGTAGAAGTCCGCGTCCTCGGCGGCGATCACCGCGGTCCGCAGCGTCCTCGGCATCTGCTCGAGCGGGATGATCGTGCGGTCCACCGTGGAGTGGAGCGTCGTGAGCAGCTTGCCGTCGCGGTCGTAGACGTAGGTCGTCTGCAGCGGCGGAGGCGTCGAGGGGAGCTCGAGCTGCCGGTACATCGCGTAGAGCGCCGCCAGGACCGCCAGCACGGCGACCAGGGGCACGGCGATGAACACCCACCACCAGCGGCGGAAGAAGCCCCTGCCTCGCCGCTGCTGCTTGCGGGGGGCGTGCTTGCGACCCTTCTGGGTCCTGCGGGCTGCGGTGTCGACCGCCACGACGTGGTCAAGTCTATCGATGACCTGCGGTTTCCCCGGCCGGGCCCACCCACGAACCGTGGAGTTCCGATGAAGGTGCGTGGCCTGGAGGTTGGGGCGGAGCCAGGACGATCAGACCGCGCGGGCCACGAAGGCCTCGTGGAGATGGTTCCACTGGCACTCGGTGCAGACCTCGACCACGTAGCACCAGGCCCCGGGGCGATCGGCGGCCATCGTCAGCCCCACGTCGAGCGGCCACACGCGGCCGTTCTGCTCCCGCAGACCGTCGCCGTAGACGTAGGTGACCAGACGGAGCTTGGTCCTGGTACAGACCGGGCAGTCGCGGCGTGACGGCTCGCCGACGTGCTTGGCCGCCCGCATCAGCTCCGGATGAGCGTCGCAGATGTCGGTCCACGAGCGCAGGCCGTGACGCACCTCCCCCAGGAGGGCGCGCTTGGCGAGCGTGTAGTCGACGGTCGCCAGCACCGCCCGCCGTCCTCGCGGTCTGATCCCGCCACGCCCCCGGCCTGCCTCCATGGTTGAGGCATCGTACACCGGGGCTCGGACTTGAGCGGCTGGCCGGTCCGGCTGCTCCGGATCAGGGCGAGGGCGGGTCCACGACGGCCCTCGCCTCGGCGATCGCCACACGGTCGTCCGAGGAGAGCAGGAGAGATCCCACCGGCACCTCGACCATCACGTTCGCCTCGAGGAGCGGGGGCTCGCACACGCACGACCGCAGACGCCCACCGTTGCGGTGGGCGAGGTCGGCGGCCACGACCGTCGGCTCCAGCTCGCCGGGGAACGCCAGGCTCTGCGCGGCGGCCAGCGCTGCGGCATCCGCGGCGGTCTGGGCTCGGGCGGCCGCCAGGAGCACCCTGGCCAGGTCGGCCGCGCCCAGCGCGAGCGTCAGGATGGCGACGAGGATGGCGGCCGTCACGACCGAGGCCGATCCCCGCTCGCCGCGACCGACCGGCGAGGGACCCGGTCCCGGCCTCACGCGACCTCCTGCCGCATGGTCGCCCGTGCGCGCAGCTCGACCGTGGCCGGCAGCAGCCACCCGGCGAGCGGCGCGGCGACGGTAGCCAGGTACCTCACCTCCACGGTGACCGGATCGCCCTGCGTGCCCTCCCGGAGCACCACGACCTGTACGCGACCGGGATCGAGGCCCGCGGCCGCGGCCACGGCCGTGTCGTGCACGACCTGCGCGTCGAGGCTCACGGCGGCCTCGCGCGCCCCGGCGCGCGAGGCCTGCGCCAGCACCAGCTGATCCCGCGCGAGGAGCCCGACCTGGACCGCGGCGAGCAGGACCAGGAACAGGATCGGCAGGAGCAGCGCGAACTCGACGACGACCGAGCCCTCCTCCGGGCGCCTACGCCGCACTGCCCGCGACCTGATCGATGATGTCGTCGAAGAACGCCGGGAGCCTGCCCGACGAGCGTGCCCACGTGATGAGCACCACCGCCACGGCGGCCGCCGCCAGGATCACGAGCGCGTACTCGGCCGTGGTCTGGCCGACCTGTGCCGACCACCGCGTGCGTGCCCGCACGTACCAAGAGAGCAACACCGGTTCACCTCCTCTCAGCGGATCGACCCGAGCGTGGTCACCAGGACCGGGACCACCGTGAGGAGGAGGAACGCGGGGAGGATCAGGAACACGAGGGGGAAGAGCATCTTCACCGGGGCCTTCCGAGCACGCTCCGTCATCGCGGCCCGTCGCGCCTCCCGGCTCTCCCGGGCGAGCTCGGCCAGGCCCTCGGCCAGCGGTGAGCCCATCACGTCACCCCGCAGCAGCACCGCGACCGCCCGTCGGAGATCCGGCAGGGCCAGACGTTCCGCGACCGCGTCGAGCTGGTCGCCCCACCGCCCTCCGAGATCGACCCGATGGAACGCGGCGCGCAGCTCGTCCGCGAGCGGACCGTCGATCGCCACCGCGGCGCGTCGCATCGCGAGCTGACCCGTCAGGCCGCTCTGCACGGCCGCGGCCACGACGTCCAAGAGCAGCGGAAGCTCCCGCTGAGCTCGGGCCAGACGGGCTCTGGCGGCGCGGGCGAGCACGAGATCAGGCACCATGAAGGCAGCCGTGGCGAGCACGACCGACGCGGGGCTCGCCGGAGCGACGGCCAGCGTGAGGCCGAGCACGCCCCCGGCGAGGACGCACTTCAACCCGAGGACCTCCTCGACGGCGCGCCCGGAGCCGGCCGCCTCGAGACGGTCACCGATCCGCTCCCCGCGCCCGAGCCGGGCGATCCAGCCCACCGCCCCGATCCGGTGGAGCGCCCTGACCGGCATCCACCCAGGTGAGGGCTGGCCGAGCCTCGGGAGCGGCGGACACGTTCGGGCGACCAGCCCGGCGACCGAGAGGATCGCCGCTGCGGGCGCAAGGACCAGCGCGAGGGCGATCGCCGTCATACGTCCACCCGCAGGAGGCGGCGGATCCACACGAACGCGACGCCCTGGAGCGCGACGCCGAGGACCACGGCTGCTCGGCCGGCGGGGCTGCCGAGGGCCGCCGCCATGTCCCTCCGTGAGGTCGCCCACAGGAACAGGAAGAAGCCGATGGGAAGCAGCCCGAGGATCGCACCCGACAGCCGTGCCTGCGCGGTGAGCGACCGCACCTCGCGCAGGGCCGCACGCCGCTCACGAAGGGTGCGCGCGAGCCCCTCGAGCACCGCCGGGAACCCACCGCCGGTGCCTCGGTGCAGTCGAAGGACGGCGGCAGCGAGCCGCACGTCGGGCACGGGGATCGCCGACACCCAGCGACCCAGCGCATCGTCCAGCGACGATCCGAGGGTGACGTCCTCGACCACCGCTCGGATGGAGCCTGCCATGGGCTCGGGGGTCCGCTCGGCGGCCGTCGCGAGGGCCTGCAGCGTCGACAGGCCGCTCCGCACGCCCGCCGCCACGGCGCCCACCGCATCGGCGAGCTGGGTCTCGAGCGCCGCCGTGCGTCTCGCGAGCGCGCGGCGGCGCACCGCCAGAGGTGCAGCCACGCCGACGCACGCTCCGAGGACCCCACCGGGCGGACCGAACATGACCCAGCCGAGCACGAGGCCCGCGGAGGCCACCGCGACGTCGGGAACGAGCCTCGCTCGCGGGCGGGACCGGCGACCCTCCTCGATCGGCGACACGTCCGGTCCCGCGACGCCCGCGCGCGTCAGGACGTCGCGCCGGTCGCTCTCCCACGCTGCGGCCGCGACGAGGGTCATGGCTGCGGCGATCGAAGCCGACGCGAGCAGGGCACCGATCACCCTGCGTCCGCCATCCGCACGGGGGCGTCGACGCCCGCGTCGAGCAAGCCTTCGGGCAGCCGCAACCCTCGCGACCGCAGCACCTCCACGAGATCGGTCCTGGCGCCGGTGCACACGAACGAGCCCCGGGGGCCGGACCTCGACCGGAACCCGAAGAGCTCGGTCACGACTGGCTCTCCGTCGCGGATCCCGTCGACGGCCGCGATCTGGTGCACGAGCCGTCGCCCATCCCGCAGGCGGGCCATGTGGATCACCAGATCGACCGCGGCCGCGAGCTGCTCCCGCACGTGCTCGACCGGCAGGACCACGTCCGACATGAGGGCCATCGTCTCCAGGCGCCAGAGCAGGTGTCGGGCCGAGTTGGCGTGCGCCGTGGACAACGACCCGTCGTGTCCCGTGTTCATCGCCTGGAGCATGTCGAGCGCCTCGCCTCCGCGGACCTCGCCAACGACGATCCGGTCGGGGCGCATCCGAAGGGCGTTCCGCAGGAGATCGCGGACCGTGACCTCACCCCGGCCCTCCACGTTGGCCGGTCGCGCCTCGAGCCCGATGACGTGCGGCTTCGCGAGCCGGAGCTCGGCCGCGTCCTCGATCGTCACGATCCGCTCGTCATCGGGCACGAACGACGAGAGCACGCCCAGCAGGGTCGTCTTGCCGGAGCTCGTCCCGCCCGAGATCACCATGTTCGCGCGCCCGCGGACGCACGCGACGAGGAAGGCGAGCATGCGGGGACCGAGCGTCCCCAGGGCGACCAGGTCCTGCGCGGTCAACGCCACCGACGCAAACTTCCGGACGTTCAGGACCGGGCCGCAGAGCGAAAGGGGCGGCACGATCGCGTGCACCCGCGAGCCATCCGGCAGTCGCGCGTCCACCCAAGGTGACGACCCATCGACCCGAAGGCCGAGCGGAGCCACGATCCGCTCGATCACGTGGAGGACCGCCTCCTCCCCCTCAAACAGACGGTCCTCCACCCTCTCGAGCCGCCCCTTCCGCTCCACGTACACGTCGTCGGGCCCGTTCACCATCACCTCGGTGACGTCCGGGTCCTTGAGCAGGAACTCGATCGGTCCCAGCCCGACGACCGCATCCGAAACCTCGTTGACCACACGCGTGAGCGCGCCCTGGGGAAGGATGTGGCCCTCGTCGCGGAGGATCGCGAGCGCCTCCTCACGCACCCGCACCCGCCGCTCGGCCCTGGACACGCGGGCGAGCTCGTCCGCGTCCACGCGCCGGAGCAGGCGCTCGTGCAGCCCGCGGCGCACCTCCGCGAGCACATCCGCCCGCATCACGAGACGCCCTCCGCGAGCGCCCTGGCCATCCGATCGATCGCCCGACCCGTACGACCGCGGGCGGGCAGCAGGCGACCCCGGTCCTGGGCGGCGGGGACCCGCCGGTCCCGAGGGATCACCGCGAGGGGCGATCGTCCGAAGACCCGCTCCACGTCGGCCGGGGTGACCTCCGACCTGGAGGCGCGGTTCACGACGAACCCGCAGCGCTCGGAGATCCCCGTGGCCTCGATGAGCCGGCGCGCGTCCCGGAACGATCCGACGTCCAGGCCGAGCACGACCACGGCCGGGTCCGCCGCCGCGAGCGCGGTTCGCGCGAGGGTCCCCGTCTCCCGTGGGACGTCCAGCACCACGAAGGCCATGGCCTGCGAGAGCGCGGAGATCGCGCGACCGAAGACCACCGCTCCCAGCGCGGGAACGGCGTCCGGCCGTGCCGGCGAGAGGAGGACGCCGAACCCCTGCGGGTGGCGCCAGAGCAGCTCCCGTGCCTGCGAGGGTCCGAGGCCCTCGCCGAACGCGAGCAGGCGCTCGGCCGTCGCGGGCTCCTCCGTCCCCTCGACGGGTGCCGGCGCTCCCAGCGGCCCGCTCGCCCCGCCGAACGGCACGTCGAGATCGACGAGCGCGACGTCCGGGGATCGCCGGGCGAGCGCCGCCGCGAGGTGCGTGGCCACGAACGTGGTCCCAACACCGCCGCGCGCACCCACCACGGCCACGACCCGCGCCCCGCTGCCGACCTCCTCGGCCCGACGGGCGCGGAGGGTCGCCGCGGCGAGCGCCTCGCGTTCCCGGGGCCAGACGAAGTAGCCGGCCGCCCCGGCTCGGATGGCGTGGCGCAGGCTCCGCACGGTCTCGGCGGTCTCGACCACGAGCAGCGGCCGTCGGTCGAGCGGCTCGGGGACCAGACCCGTCGAGGCCACGACCGCGTCGGGCTCGAGCTGACGGATCGCTTCCGCCAGTTGGCGGTCGTCGGCAGCCGTGGCGACGACCCGAGCCCGACCCGTGCGGTCGAGGAAGTGCATGACCTCCTCCGCCACGTCGAGCTCCTCGAGCCCGAGCACGACCCTCGCGACCTCCATCCGACACCTCGCGGTCAGGGGGAAGCACGGACACGTCCAGGGGAAGCGAGGAGGAGCGAGGGGGGTCGCGGCCCGCTGCCGCGTGGAGCGAACACTACGCGGGGACACCCCTGCCAACAATCGCCAGGCCGGGGGATTCGGGCGATGGGCCGACCGATCCGTCGCCCTCGCCCGTCGCGGTCCGCGGTGCTCCGTGCGGGGGAGTCGGCGTCGCGTCGGATCTCGCGCGAGCCTCCACCGGAGTGTCGGACCCCCGGTCTACGATGCGAGATGTGGGACGGGTCATCGACTTCGAGGCGTGGAGACGGGATCGACGGCTCGCCTTCCGTGAGGTCCCCGACGAGGCGGCCCAGGAGCCGCTCCGCCGGCTCGAACGAGCCATCAGGCGGCTGGAGTCCCTGCTCGAGCGTGGGACGGGACGGATCTCCTCACGGGTCGAGTCCGAGCTCCTCGCCATCACGGGCGCGGTGACGGCCGGTCTGCCCGAGGAGGCCGCCGAGCGGGCCGAGCGCCTCGCCGAGCGCCTCGAGCACCCCTCGGCGCGGGCTCAGTAGCGAGCGGCCGTTCCACCCCGCGCGGGCCACGATCGCCCAGCTTCCACGTCCACCCGCGCGGTCCCTTCACACACGACGAAGGGAGCAGCGAACATGCGCTCTCCGCATCGTTGCTCGGGGACCGCAGGCCAGCGGCCTCCGGGCCCGGAGCATGCCTCCCGCGGCAGGACGCGCGTGGGTTTCTGCTCCCTTCGCGGCAACCACGTGGGCTGCTACACAGATTCTAGACCGGACGGCCGACGCCCGCGACCTACGAGGCGGCCGGTACCCGGCGACCGGCGACCCGCGCCCGCACGACGGCCCAGGTCAGGATGGCCGCGGCCACCGCCGCCGCCAGCACGCCGGCCGTGATGCGGGTACGAGGCTGCGAGGCCGTCTGGGCGATCCGGGTCCGCAATCGCACGGGCCGCCGGAAGTCCCGGATGTCCCATCCGCGCTCCTCGGCCACCTTGCGCAGCTCCCGGTCAGGGTTGACCGCCACCGGGTGACCGACCGCCTCGAGCATCGGCAGATCGCTGATCGAGTCGGAGTAGGCGTACGAGCCCTCCAGATCGATGCCCACCCGATCGGCGAGCTGACGGATCGCCTGAGCCTTGGACTCCCCAGCCGCGTAGAACTCCAGCTCACCCGTGTACAGGCCGTCGCGGATCCTGGCTCGCGTGGCGATCACCCCGGAGACGCCGAAGTGCCGGGCGAGCGGGCGCACGACCTCCTCCGGGGAGCTGCTCACGATGTAGATCCGGCGGCGCTCCTGGCGGTGCAGGGCCATCAGGTCCAGGGCCTCCTGGTACACGTACGGGTCGATCACGTCGATGATCACGTCCCGCACGAGCCGCTCGACCTCGGTGCGGTTCCACCCCTTCGTGAGCTGGAGCATGCCCTCCTTCAGGCGCTCCATCTTCTTCTCGTCCGCCCCGACCAGGGCGTACACCAGCTGGGCGTAGGCGCTCCGCAGGAGCTGCCCACGCGTCACCATCCCCGCCCGGAACATCGGGCGGGAGAGCGCGAGCGAGCTGGAGCGGGAGATGATGGTCTTGTCGAGGTCGAAGAACGCGGCCTCCATGACGTTCCATCGTAGCCCCGGTCCCCGACCGGCCGGGTATCCGGAGCCTCCTACCGACGCAGCTTCGGCAGGTCGTCCCCGAAGGCGGCGAGCCAGCGCTGCTCGGTCTCGGCGAGCGCGTCCTGCAGCTCCAGCATCCTGAGCGCCACCGCCCGCCCCGGACCCTTGGTGGAGTCGGCGCGGGCCCGCTCCTCGGCGAGCCGCGATCGCCACCCGTCCAGCGTTGCCCCACGCTCCCTCACCGCCCGCCGCGCGTCGTCCGGCGGCAGCAGGTGAGCGAAGCCGAGGGCCAGGGCGGCGCCGGTCTCGTAGGGGTGGGCATCCGTGCACCGCTCACGGACCCCTGCGCGGAGCCGAGCCCGCCCGGCGGCGGTGATCCGGTACACGCGACGGTCGGGTCCCTCGGTCCCCTCCTGCGACCTGCCCGAGACGCAACGCTCCTCCTCCAGACGCCGCAGGGCCTGGTAGACGGAGGCCCTGCCGACCTCGACCCAGAACCCCAGGCTGCGCGAGCGCACGCGCTCGAGCAGCTCGTACCCGTACAAGGGCTCCTCGGCCAGCAGGCCGAGCACCACCACCTCCACCTTCGAGACACGCATCCTCGTCCCTCCTACTAGTCTGACTCAGACTAGCGCACGCCGAGCACCAGAGCGAGCGCACCGTCCGACGGGGACCCGCCGCGCGCGAGCCGGGGGCGTACGCTGGAGCCGAGGGGCCATGGACGACCTGCGAGCTCCGCCCACCGTGCCCGGGTACGTCGAGCTGCACCGTACGGGCGAGCTCGCGCACCGGGTCCGGCGCTCGCTCGAGCTGCTCGGCCCCGTCTGCCGCGTGTGTCCGCGCCGGTGCCGCGTCGACCGCCTCCGGGACGAGCGGTCGATCTGCCACGTCGGTCGACGCGCGATCGTGGCCTCGGCCTTCCCCCACCACGGCGAGGAGGACCCGCTGCGCGGCCGGAACGGCAGCGGGACCATCTTCCTGGCCGGCTGCAACCTGCGGTGCGTCTTCTGCCAGAACTTCGACGTGTCCTGGCAGGTGGGCGGCGTGGAGGCGTCGGCGGAGCCGCTCGCGCGTCTGATGCTGGAGCTCCAGGCCAGGGGCTGTCACAACATCAACTGGGTCACCCCGGAGCACGTCGTGCCGCAGCTGCTCGAGGCGCTCGCGATCGCGGCGGACGGTGGCCTGCGCCTCCCGATCGTCTACAACACCAGCTCGTACGACGCGCCCGAGAGCCTGGAGCTGCTGGACGGCGTGGTGGACATCTACATGCCCGACTTCAAGCTGTGGACGCCCGAGCGCGCGCGCCGGTACCTGCGCCGCCCCGACTACCCCGAGGTCGCGCGGCGCTCGATCGCCGAGATGCACCGACAGGTCGGGCCGCTCGCGCTCGACGGGCATGGGCTCGCGATCCGCGGCGTGCTGCTCCGGCACCTCGTGATGCCGGGCCTGCTCGACGAGACCGAGGCGATCCTGCGGTGGGTCGCGGACGAGCTCGGTCCCGACACCTACCTGAACCTGATGGGGCAGTACCGGCCGGACGGGCTCGTCGGGGGCGCCGACTACCCGGAGATCGCCCGGCGTCCGTCGCGGGACGAGCTCGCGCGCGCCGTGGCGACGGCCTTCGAGCTCGGGCTTCGGCGGCTCGACGCCGCGAGCCTGGCGGCCGCGAGGTTCCCGGCTCACCGGTAGGCTGGACCGCGGAGGCGTCAGGGCGCCTGGTGGGCCCCCCGGTCTTCAAAACCGGTGTGGGGGCGGAAGCTCCCAGGCGGGTTCGATTCCCGTCCGCCTCCGCTACCAGGGGTTTTGGCGTTCCGAGAGGTCCCCGGGAGGCGGCAGGAGAGCGCCAAAACCGGGCTTCTGCAAACATTCTGCAAACATCCGACGCTCACCGCGGCCCTTGACGGCGTCCCAAGTGTCTATCTAAGGTGGACACCATGCCTCTGGACCGGGAGCTACTGCGGGAAGCCAGGGAGGCCCGCGAGGACTTGATCGAGCTCGAGAACAATCGTCCCACCGCGGCCTACTTGACGCTTCGAAGCGTCTCCCAGTGCCTCGGGTACGGCATGTAGCGCCCTCGTCGGGTCATG